>Ga0172367_10000206_pt1 | contig 90808 bp, 86 predicted proteins | sample Lak10m_FD_114542 | JGI IMG/M metagenome (GOLD analysis project Ga0172367, IMG submission 114542) | Freshwater microbial communities from Kabuno Bay, South-Kivu, Congo - kab_022012_10m | ecosystem: Environmental > Aquatic > Freshwater > Lake | place: Democratic Republic of the Congo: South-Kivu... | reverse complement strand
CGCTGAATTCGGGTCGCCCCTGCGCTGCAGCCATCATGCTGTCCGTCTTGACGCGTACATCCATGGCCCGTCCTATACCTGCACACGCCGCCACTTGCGAGGGGCCCCGGGCGCGGGCGCTGCAGCCTCGCCCCCCACGCGAACAAACCCGGCGACGCCCGGAAAAAGAGCCGGTATGTTGAGCTGGGGTCCAGACGGGGGCGATCCCGGAATCGGCCGGTCTTCAGGGGTTTTTCGACGCGTGATGGATCGATTTGACCGGTTGACGGAGAGCCGCTGGGCCTATGCGGTTCTGGCGGGGCTTGTGTTCCTGCTGGCTCTGCCGGGCCTGTTTGCTCTGCCCGTACTGGACCGCGACGAAGGTCGCTTCACCCAGGCCTCCTCGCAGATGATGGAAAGCGGCGACTTCGTCGTGATCCGCTACCACAATGACCTGCGCAACAAGAAGCCAGTGGCGATCCACTGGTTCCAGTCCGCGGCTGTTTCGGCGACTTCAGGCCCTCACGAACGCAACATTGCCGACTATCGCATCCCGTCCATGCTGGGTGCGATCCTGGCAGCACTTGCAACCTTCTGGGGCGGCAAAGTCATGTTCTCGCGCCGAGCCGCCTTCATCGGGGCGGTTGTGGTCGGCACGACGCTCCTGCTCACCACCGAAGCCAACATCGCCAAGACCGATGCTGCACAGTGCGGGATACTGACGCTGGGCATGGCCGCGCTCGCGCAGATGCGCGCCGGAGCGCGTAGCAACTGGCTGGGAGTCCTGTTCTGGGCTTGCCTGTCGCTTGGCGTGCTGCTCAAGGGACCGATCGCGCCACTGGTCTGCTTCAGCGCCATCGCCGCGCTTTTCCTCTGGGAGCGGAAATATGAGTGGGCCCGTCCGCTCCTCTACTGGGGTGGGCTGAGCCTCTTCTGCGTCATGACGATCCCCTGGTATGTCGCGGTGCAGATCGCGACCAATGGTGAGTTTCTCTCTGAGGCCGTTCGCGTCGACCTTGGCCAGAAGCTTGTCGACCCCGAGGGCGCCGAAGGCCATGCCGGCCCGTTCGGCATGCACACGGCCGCCTTGCCGCTGCTGTTCTGGCCAGGGACGCTGCTGCTCATTCCCGGCATCTGGATGGCGGTGGAACGGCTGAGGGCGCAGCGGAAGAACACCGGTTTGGAGGGGCCGGCACAGGCGGCTAACGCCGCTGCGCTGGAGAGGGAAGCAGCAGCGTGGCGGTTTCTTGTCTGCTGGATCGTGCCGTCCTGGCTTGTGTTCGAGATCGCCCCGACCAAGCTCGTCCACTACACGCTGCCCATGTATCCAGCCTTAGCGCTGATGGCGGGCGCTGCAGCGGACCACTGGTTCTCGACCAATTCGTGGAAACTCGGCCGGTGGATCTCGGCTGGACTCTTCGCTGTCATTGCCCTGCTTCTGGCCATCCTGCCGACGCCGTTTGTGCTCGAGCAGCTGCGCGCCGAGGCGGCGCAGGATTTCGGCGACCTGTCCGAACGCGTGGCCCATGTGTGGCAGCAGGACTGGGCGGCGACCGGTATCGGCTTATGGCCCACGCTGCTGATCCTCGCGGCGGCGGGCGGCACGCTCTATGCGCTGCTGAAGAAGAATGCTGTGGGCCTCATCGCAGGACTCATCGCCTGCTCAGTGGCGGCCGGTGTCGGCTATCGCGCACTCATCCTGCCCAACCAGTCCTGGATGCTGTCGACCGGCGCATCGCTGTCAGCGCTGCGTGAAATCTGCGCGCTGCCAGAAGGCTCATCGGCCTGGCGCGACTCGGGATGTCAGGGCCGTGCCCCGAAGAAAATCCGGGCGATCGCTTTCGCCGAGCCAAGTCTGGTGTTCGAGGTCGGCAACCAGATCGACCTGCCGCCAGAATCGAGCGTCGAGATTCCCAGTATCGCCGAGGACAATCGCCCTGCATGGCTGATCAATGTCGGCGAGGAGGTCGGCCGCGAGGCGCTGGCCAAGCTGGTGAAGGAAGCGACGGCCGCCGACCGATGCATCCGCCTGGCGCGCCGGTTTGCGTTCAACTACTCCAATGGCGACCCGTCGATCCTGGTCGCGGCTGTCGTCGAGCCGGCCGGCTGTCCCTCATCCGGACCTCCGCCGACGCTGCGCAACAGCGATAGCGAGCCGGAGCCTCCGCCGCTGGATGAATAGTCAGCCGCAGACGAGCTTGGCTGCGTCCGGTTCGGGCTTGCACTCGCGGCTGGGCGCAGCCGCCGGGCCGTCCTTCACCCAGACATCGACCCGACGCTGGTTGGGGCAGTTCTGGTTGTCATCGAGACCGTCCAGCTCGCCTACCCCGGTCGACTCCGCAACCGTCAGGCCCTTCATGCGCAGGAAGTCAGCGACGACCCTCGCGCGCTCGCCGCCCAGGATCACATTGTAATCGCTCGAGCCGCGCGTGTCGGCATAGCCGCGGACCACCAGCTCCTTGCCCGCAAATACATCCGCGAACGTCGCCAGCTCGTCTTCGAGCGCTGCCCGGGAGGCGTCAGTCAGCGCGCTGGAGGCGGTGCAGAACCAGCCATTCATCTTGCGCTCGGCCAGCGGGACAGCAGGGGCCGCTGCCGCCGTCGCTGGCGCCCGGATCGCAACGGGAGGCGCAACCGCAACCGGCGGCGCCGCCACAGCTGCAGCCGGCGGCGGCGCTGGCGCCGCACTCTGCGCGGCCACATCCGGCTCGGGCAGTGGATCGGGGATCGGTCCCGTGGGACGAAGATCAACTGGCGCGTTGCCGAAGGGATCGACGCGCGGGGCGGGAGCTGCAACCGCCTGTGTGTTGGCCGCCGACTGGATGCCGACGAGGCCATCATCGATCTGTGTGTCCTCACCCTTTCCGCGCATCAGCCAGAGCAGGAGAAAGATCAGGACGCCAACGCCGAACACGACTCCAAAAAGGTCATCCTGGTTGAACCCACGTTTCACTGGCGCCGCCACAGCGCCGCCTCCTGATTTCGGCGGTTCACCGCCCTTGCTTCCACCGCCCCCGCCTTTGCGGGTTTCAGGCGTGGGAGTGGTCGCCACCGCCGGCGGATCGGCGGCGGGCGGCGGGTCTGGCGCCTTTTCGGCAATCGGCGGCGCTTCGAGCGTCTCGGCGGCAGCGACTGCGCCGGCGCCCGAAACGAGGACGAGCGAGCTGGAGCGCACGGCGCCCCGTTGCCTGGGCGGGTCGGCCTGTTCGGACGGGGCGGTCACCACATGCAGGGGTGTGCGGGACGATTCAACGTGCACAGGCGTCTTCGCGCTCTTCGGCGGGGCTGCCCGGCCGAAAGGATTGTGCCAGCTGGCGGCAGCTGCGATCGGCGCTGCGCGGGCGGCGGAGGTCTTCACCGGTGCGGGCTTCGGGTCAGCGGCCGGCGGAACTGTGCGCGTCTTCGGCGGATGCAGGGGTGCGCGGGCGAAGGGATTCTTCATCGGCGCCGTCATCGGAGTTTTCGGCGCGGGCTTTGCGGCATGTTGGGGAAGCGGCTCGGCAGACTTCGAGCCCCGCGCCAACGGATCAGCGGCCGGCTTCGTCCTGGCAAGCTTGCTCGGGGGTCTGCCGGCAGATTTGAACGGATCGCCGGACCGTGGCGCTGCGTCCTTCCGGAAATGATCCGTGGCTGCGCCGAGCCCGCGTCCGGCCGTCGCGGCGGCGCGCGCAAAGCGATCATTGGAGGTGGGGGTATCGACCATACTGTCCCCGAAACGTCGGGCGGGGTTGTCCATACCCCGTCCGTTAACTGTCATACCGGCGGGCCGGGCCGGGCGGCAAGTGAAACCCGGGCCAGACTTCCTTCCCAGCCCAGTCGCGCCGGGCTAAACCCCCGGAATGATCGATACCCTGCTCGACCCCATCGGACTGGCCCAGGCGCTGATCCGCAAGCCGACCGTCAATCCCTGCCAGGACGGGGCGCAGGATGTCATCGCTGAAGCTCTGGAATCGATGGGATTTCGGACCCGGCGCTATCCGTTCGAAGGCGTCGACAATCTCTACGCCAGGCTGGGCGGGGCGGCGCCGAACTTCTGTTTCGCCGGCCATACGGATGTCGTGCCGATCGGCGATGCTGCGGGATGGACGGTCGATCCTTTCGGCGCCGAAATCCGCGGTGGCATTCTCTATGGCCGCGGCGCTTCCGATATGAAGGGGGCGATCGCCGCCTTCATCAGCGCGACGGCGCGATACATTTCCGACCATGGCGTGCCGCAGGGTTCGATCTCGCTGCTGATCACGGGCGATGAGGAAGGTCCCGGGCTGCACGGCACGCGCCGGCTGCTCCCGGCGGTGATCGCCGATGGCGAGAGGCTTGACCACTGCATCGTGGGCGAGCCGACCTCGGAACAGCGCATCGCCGACATCGTGAAGAACGGCCGCCGCGGATCGCTGAACGCCGTTCTGAAGGCAGTCGGCCGGCAGGGCCACGCTGCCTATCCGGAAAAGTCGGCAAATCCGATGCCGGTCCTGCTGGATGCGCTTCAGAAACTGCGCGAGATGAAGCTCGACGCGGGCAGCCCCGGCTTCCAGCCATCGAACCTCGAGATCACCACCATCGATGTCGGCAATGCTGCACACAATGTGATCCCGGCGCAGGCGGTCGCAAAGTTCAACATTCGCTTCAACCCCAACCATACGGGCGCAGACCTGATGGCCCGCCTGAAGGAGCTCATCGGCGCCGGCCGCGACGGCGTCACGCTGAGCCTCGAGATGCGTGTCACGGGTGAAGCATTCTATACCAAGCCCGGCCGCCTGACAGACCTGATCGTCGGTGCTGTCGAAGCCGAGACAGGTCGTAAACCAGACCTTACCACCGGCGGCGGAACATCGGACGCGCGCTATATCAAGGACGTCTGCCCCGTGGCCGAACTCGGCGTCAGAAATGAAATGGCGCACAAGGTCGACGAGCACATCCCGGTCGACGAAATCGAAACGCTTTGCCGGATATATTACCGGCTTCTGGCCAGCTATTTCGCCGCGGCCTGAAGCCTGGCGACTCCCCCCCTGCGCCCATTCGCCAACATGGTGAATCCACGCGCCGCCATGAGAATGCCGCGGCGTGATGCTTGCTTCCATCCGTAACGGGTCGCGCGGCCCGAGCGACCTTAGTGAAGGCGGGCTGGCGACGGCTCCGGCTCGAGTGTGTGAATGGCGTCTGGCGGACGACAGCTTGGTCGAGCCGGCTGGGACCTTTGGGTTCTGGCGCTGCTGCTGCTCGGGTTGCTGGGTCAGCCTGCGGTGGCGCAGGAGGCGCCGCTGGGATCCTCCGGGGCCGGACGGGTTCCGATTTATGGCGTGCCGCCCGGCCTGAATGACCCGCTGAAGGCGCTGCAGCGCGAAGAGCCCGCGCCGCAAACACTCTTCGAGGCCCGGCGGCAGGCCGAACGCGCCTCAGAGATCGTGTCGACCTTCCTCCAAAGTGAAGGCTACTATCAGGCCCAGATCGAGCCCTTCGCTGAAGGACAGACCACGTTCTCGCGCGGCGTGCGCGTCACGGCCGGCCCGCTCTTTGTCTATGCCGGACGCCGGATCGCCTATCTTGGCGCAGCCCCTGATGCACAGACGCAATCCGAGCTCGACAGCCTGCTCGAACCGATCAGCCCTGGCGCGCCTGCGCGCGCCAAGCCCGTCATCGAGACCGGCGATGCGCTGGTGCGGCGACTGCGCGCGGCAGGATACCCGGACGCCGGCGCCGAACCGGTCGATGCCCTGGCAGACGCGGGCGCAGGCTCGATCGAGCTCGAATTCAGATTGCGGCCCGGCCTGCGGGCATCGTTCGGCAGAATCTCCGTGACGGGGCTCGAGGCGACGCGCGAGGACTTCATCACAAGCCTGCAGCCGTGGCGACAGGGTGAGCGGGTGACACCGGCCCGCTTGGACGAGTTCCGCGCGCGGCTGGCCGAGACTGGACTCTTCGCAACGACCGCCGTCCGGCTTGAAGATGGCGCAACCGCGGGCGCGGACGGCGTCGCTGCGCGGGACGTCATCGTCGAGGTCACGGAGCGCGAGCGTCGGACAATCGCGCTCGGCGCTTCTGCGTCCAGCAGCGACGGCTTCGGCGTCGACGCTGAATGGCAGCTGCGCAACTACAGCGGATGGGGCGACTCGCTCACCCTGTCAGGCCAGGTGGCCACGCTGGAACGGCGGCTGCAGACGACCTACCGCCTTCCCCACATTGGCAAGTATGGCCGCATCCTCGACCTCAGCGGCGAGGTCGAGGACTTCGAAACCGATGCGTTCGACCAGACCGGTGCGAACGTCTCGGCCACGCTGGAGGAGCAGCTGTCGCCGCGCGTGCGCGCCTCCCTGGGAGTGGAGGCCGGCGTCGCCAGCATCCTGGACCAGCAGGCGCGCGCCGCAGGCGCCGGCCCACGCAAGCTTTACATCGTTTCCGGCTCAGGCACGGCTGAGTATGTCGGCGTGCGCGACATTCTCGATCCGGTGAACGGCATCCGCGCGCGCGTGCAGATCGAGCCGGGCGTCACCTGGGGCGACACGAACATCGGCTTCACGCGTATCAGCGGAGAGGCCGCTCTCTACTGGAACATGGGCGCCAAGGACGTTGTCGCCGCAATACGGGGCCGCGCGGGCATGATCGCCGGCCCCAACGGCGTGCCGCCCGACCGCCTGTTCTATGCCGGCGGCGGCGGCTCCGTACGCGGCTACGAGTACCAGTCGCTCTCGCCGCGCAATATCACGACGCGCCAGCTGGTGGGCGGACGTTCGCTGGTCGAGGCCAGCGCCGAGTTGCGTTATCGCGCCTCCGACACGCTGGGCTATGTCGCCTTCATCGACGCCGGCTCGGCGTTCGATCCCGGCGCTACGGGTTCGACGCTCGATCCCAACATCGACGCGGGCCGCCTCGGTGTCGGCGCGGGCCTGGGCCTGCGCTACTACACCGCCTTCGGCCCCCTGCGGGCGGACATTGCAGCTCCGCTGAGCAAAAGGGACGGCGATGCCGATTTCCAGGTCTATATCTCCATCGGACAGGCCTTCTGATGGAACGCGCCAAACGCAAGCGATATCCCCTCTGGCTGCGCATCGCGCTTGCGCTGATGTTCGCGCTGCTTGCGCTGGTTGCCGCCGCCGTGGCGCTGCGCTTCTGGATCGCCAGCGATAGCGGGCGCGCCTTCGTCCTCTCGCAGATCGATGGCCGGCGCGTTGGCCCGTTCGGCACGCTGCGACTGTCGGGACTTGAGGGCGATCCGCTCAACGCCGCGAGCCTCGCGGACATCGCGCTGGTCGACGATGAAGGCGTATGGCTGCGCGCACGCAATGCCCGGATCGAATGGACGCCGGCGGCGCTGTTCGGCGGCAACCTCGAGATCGGCACGCTCGAGATCCGCACCGTGGATGTGCTGCGCCAGCCGATCCTGGCCATGCTGGATGAGGACGAGCCGGGCCCGGACATCGGACTGCGGGTGGACGCTTTTTCGATCAACGATCTGCATCTGGACGAACCGGTGATCGGCATCGAGGCGCGCTACCGTATCGACGGCGGCGCAGCGCGACCGCGCGACGGCTCGGGGTTTGCGCGCCTGACGCTGGTCCCGGTGGAGGGCCCGGCGGATGCTGCCAGTGTCTCGGCTGAATGGACAGCCGCGGGCGTGCTGAAGGCGGCTGCGACCCTGACCGGACCGCCCGACGGCCTGATTGCGGCAGTGCTGCAATCGCCGGAAGGACGGGACGTGGCGTTGACCGGAAGTCTTGCTGGTTCGATCGACAGTTTCGCAGGCAGCGCAGCCCTCGATTTCGGCGGCGCAGAAGCGGGCAGACTTAACATCACGCGCGCGGGCCGGTCAGGGAGGCTTACCGCCAGCCTCGACGGCGCCGGCTGGCCGCTCCTCGAGAAGCTGACCGAGCGCGCGGGCGACAGCCTGGCGCTGGAGGTCACCGCTGATCTTGCAACGCTGGAGCGCGCGCCGACGACCGGGCGCCTGACCACGCCAGCCGGAGGGATTGTGGTCTCGGGCGATTATGACTTTGCAACCTGGACCTTGCCGGCTGAACTGACGACACGCGCATCCGGCATCGGTCTTGCGCAGCTGGCTCCTCCCATGGGCGGCATTGCCGATGCATCCGGCGTGCTCGCTTGGGGCGTCTCTGGTTTGACATGGCGCGGCGAAGCGGAGGTGCGCGACATGACCTGGCCGTCCGGCCAGGCCGACAGCGTCGCCGCTCCGCTCCGCGTGGAGGTCAGCAATGGGATTATCTCGGTGCAGACCAGCGGCGCCCGCATTGATGGCGGCAGAATGGATGCCCTGCCAGCGCTGGGCCCGGCGCGCTATACCGCGTCGCTGCGTGGTGAGTTCAACACCCGGACGGGACGGATCGAGATCCATGGTTCGCGCGTGGAAGGCGCTCCGGGCGCCGTATCTGGGCGCGGTTTCATCAATGCGCAGACGGGCGAGATGGACCTTGAGGGTTCGCTCCGCGTGGCGCGGCTCGGCGATATCGCGCCGCTGACAGGCGCCGCGCAGGGGCCGTTCCGCGTCAGGACAGCGTCCGCGCAGGCGCCGCTGCGCATCTCGGCTGACCTTGCCGGTCGTGGCGTGGCGTCCGGCAACGCAACGCTCAGCCAATTGATTGGACCTTCCCCACGCGTGAGGATCGCCGGGGCGCTGAGCGCCGGGCGGTTCGCCATCGAGTCAGGCTCGGTGCAGGCGGCGGGCCTGCGCGCCAACATGACCGGACGCATTTCCGACACCGGGGCCCTGGCTGGGCAGGCGACCGGCGTGATCAGCCAGTCGATCGACCTCGGCGGGGCGTCTGTGGAGGCGGCAACTTTCACTGCAGAGGTGGCAGGCGTCATCGAGCGGTCCGTGATCGACCTGCAACTCTCCAATGGCGCGGTCACGGCCGCGGGCGTTCGCGTGCGCGATTTGGCGGGCACGGCGCGCGCGAGTTTTGGCGAGGCGATCGAGGGGCGTTTCGACCTGGCCGGTGGTACCGACATGGGGCCCTTCAGGACGACCGGCCGCATCGAGGCGGGCGAAGGCGACTGGCGCATCAACAGTCTCGATGCAAGCCTGGGCGAGCTGAGGTTCAACGCGCCGCGCCTTGCCCTTGCCGACGGCGTCCTGGCGATGACGTTCACCACGAGCGGCCCGCTGAAGGGTATTGCAGGGCTTGAGCGCGGGGCGATGATCGCCAACGGCTCGATGCGGCTGGGCGAGGACCTGGAACTGGACGTCAGCGGCCGGCTGACTGACCTGCGCAGTGCGGCGCTGCGCCTGTCACTGTTGTCTTTCAACGCCAGGGCGCTTCACGGCAGCGCGAAGCTGGAGGCGCGGGCGACGGGATCGCTAGGCGCCCCGCTCGATCTGCAGCTTGCCGCCAGCGGCTCGGAGCAAGGCGATGTGTGGTCGGGCGATGCAACGCTCAAGGGCACGGTCGATGAGCTGCCGATCGCGACAGCGCGGCCCGCCCTCTGGCGCGCCGGGTCGGGCGAGTGGTCTGTCGATGCGGCGTTCGCCGCGCTGCGGGGCGAGATCGATCTTGATCTTTCCCAGTCCGGCTCAGCCGCCACCGGACGGCTGGAGCTTCGGGATGTGAACCTGCGCGGCCTGTCGCGTCTTGCGCGGATCACGCCGATCGATGGGATGGCGACAGGGCTTGCCACCTTCAACAATGGCGCTGGCCCGGCAACGGGCGATTTCCGACTCTCGATCGCGAATGCGAACCCGCTGGGCGTGAGCGCCGACCCGGTGTCGATCGAAATGGTGGGTGAACTGCGCGGGCCGCAGCTGACCGGCCGGATCACTGGCGCTGGACAGGGCTTCAGCCTCGATGCGTCCGCGCGGCTCGGCGTGAGCGCGGGCGACGGCTTTGCGCTGGCCGTGAACGAAACGGCCCCGATGACCGCCGCGCTCGACCTGAGGGGACGCGCCGAGCAGTTGTGGGCGTTGTTCGGACCGGAAGGACAGTCGCTGCGCGGGGCGCTCGATGCGCGGGTGCGAGCGACGGGCACGCCGAGGGAACCGGTGATGGAGGGCGGGTTTACCGTCGCCGAGGGCGCCTATGAGCATGGCGAGACGGGGCTTTCTTTGCGCGACATCTCGGCGACTGGCGTGTTCGACGATACCTCGGCTCGGCTCACCAACCTCACCGCCAATGACGGGGAAGGCGGGACGCTGAGCGGGGAAGGGTCGATCACCTGGGATGGCCAGCTCGAAGGCGGCGTCAGGTTCAGGGCTAAGGACCTGCGCGCGCTGGGACGCGATGACAGGTTCGCCATGGTTTCGGGTGATGGCGCGGTGAAGGTCGGCGAAGCAGGCGTCAGGATAACAGGCGAACTCCAAGTGTCTCAGGCGCGGATCTCGATCGAGCAGCCTGCAGCGGCGACGATCCCGACCATCCCCGGCCTGCGCCGGGTGAATTTTCCGAACCAGGAGGAGGATGCGATCGAAGCGGCAACCTCGGTGTTGCAGCGGCCAGTGCAGCTGGACCTGCGCGTCTCGGCGCCGCGGCGGATCGTCGTGTTCGGACGCGGGCTCGACACCGAGTGGGCGGCGAATGTGCGGGTGACCGGACCAATCAGCGATCCCTCGATGTCAGGAACCGCGACGATGGTGCGTGGAAACCTCGATCTTGCAGGACGTCGCTTTGCATTCGACACCGGCACGATAACGCTGGATGGGCCCATCCGCATGGCGAGGATCGACATCTCGGCCGCGCGGACGACGGCTGACATCACGGCGCGGGTGCGTATCAACGGAACGGCGTCTGAGCCGAAATTCGTCCTCGAATCGACGCCTGCCCTGCCGCAGGATGAAGTTCTGGCGCGCGTTCTGTTCGGACGGTCGGTGACCGAACTGTCGGCCTTCGAGGGCGCCCAGCTGGCCGCAGGGCTCGCCCAGCTGGCGGGCGGACGGGCCGGGTTCGATCCGGCGGGGCTGGTGCGCCAGGCAACCGGGCTGGACCGCGTGGCGTTCGGCGCGGAAGGCGGCATCGCGACGGTGTCCGCGGGCAAGTACATCGCCGAGGATGTCTATGTGCAGCTTGGCGCGGGAGGGACCGGCGGGGTGGGCGCCGAGGTCGAGTGGGAGCCGACGGACGAGATCTCGATCATCTCCTCGGCCGACGGCAATGGCGACACGAAGATCGCCGTGCGGTGGAAGAAGGACTACTGACCCGCAGGCGCGATCGCTGCCTTGCTGTGCCGCCCAAAACGCGACAGCGGGTTTCCCCCAAAAGAGATACCGCGGGGGGGCCTAGGGCATAAGCGAGTGGGGGTGGTTGATACCTGTTCAGGACCGCGGCGCGTAGGACACGGATAAGAGGTAGAGACCATCGGCAGGAGCGACGGGACCGCAGAGCGTGCGGTCAGCAGCAGCGAGGATGTCGCTGATCCAGTGGGAAGGCCGGCGCCCGCGGCCCACTTCGACAAGCGAGCCCACCATGGAGCGGACCTGGTTGTGCAGAAAGGAGCGCGCCGTTGTCTCCACAATGACGGCGTCGGCCTGGGCCGTGACCCGGATCCGGTCCAGCGTCTTGACCGGAGTATCCGCCTGGCAGTGGACATGGCGGAAGGTGGTGAAATCGTGCCGGCCTACGAGCGGTTGCGCAGCCGCGTTCATCGCCTCGGCATCGAGTTTCGTCGCAATGCGCCAGGCGCGATGACGCTCGAGCGCAAGATCTGCGCGGCGATTGATGATGCGATAGATGTAGCTGCGCGCGGTGGCGTCGAAGCGGGCGTGGAAATCGGGCGCGGCGAGTTCCGCATCGAGCACGGCGATGGGATGCGGGCGCAGGTGGGCGTTCAGCGCATCGCGCACGCGGCCTGCCGGAAGCGACTTGGCAAGATCAATGTGGGCGACCTGGCCGAGCGCGTGAACGCCGGCATCCGTGCGGCCGGCGCCAATGACAGCGACAGGTTGCTCGTTGAGGGCGAGCGCCGCCTCTTCCAGCGCCTGCTGAACCGACATGGCGCTGTCCTGGCGCTGCCAGCCGGCATAGCCCGCGCCGTCATACTCGATGGTAAGCTTGTAGCGTGGCATCAGGCGCCGAAGGCGGGCGGGAAGATCAGCTCGCCGGACATGGGCGGGCCGTGGCGGAGGCGGACCGCGAAGAAGTGCGGCCCCTTGTAGGCGGACTGGAAGGGTTCGGTCGCTTCGATGTTGAAGCCGAGCTTGGGATAGAACCAGGGATGGCCGAGGACGAACACGATCGGGCAGCCGGCCTCGCGCATCATGCCAAGGCCGGTGGTCACAAGCTGCTTGCCGATGCCTTCCTTCTGCACCCAGGGATCGACGCTCATGGGACCAAGACCTGCGCAGCCGAGCCGTCCGCGCACGCCGAGTGAATAGAACAGGACATGCCCGACGATGCGGCCTTCCATCTCGGCGACGAGCTGGATGATGACATCGCCATCCGTCTCCAGCTTGCGGATGATGCGGGCCTCCTCCTCCTGACCGAATGCGCGCGTGGTGAGCTCCTCTATGGCGGGCTTGTCGGCCTGCAGGGCAACGCGGATGACGGGCTTGTCCATGGGGTTCGCCTTACGAAAGCCGGGCGCCACGCGCGATGCGGGCGCCGCGCTGGAACTCGTCCGCTGTAACCTGGCCCTTGCCCGCGCGCTGCAGGCGTGTGAGCCGCACCGCGCCGACGCCGCAGGAGATGCGTAGCCCGTCATCGAGCGCCGTTCCGGGTTCACCCTGTCCTGTGTCTGCCAGCGCGTGAAGGACCTTGATGCGCTGGCCGTCATGCTCGAACCATGCGCCGGGCGATGGCGACAGGCCGCGTATGTGCGCGGCGACCTCAACACCAGGCCGCGTCCAGTCAATTCGGGTTTCGGCGGACGTGATCTTGGCTGCGTAGGTGGCGCCCTCCTGCGCCTGTGTCGTGAGCACGGCCTCGCCGCGTTCGAGCCGTGCAAGCCCCTCGACCATGAGCGCGGCGCCGAGCTGCGCGAGGCGGTCGTGGACGTCGCCGGTGGTGTCGTTCTCACTGATCGGTGTCGTGGCGCTGAGCATCACAGGCCCGGTGTCGAGCCCGGCCTCCATCTGCATCACCTGCACGCCAGTGACCGTGTCGCCTGCCATGACGGCTCGGTGGATAGGCGCAGCGCCGCGCCAGCGCGGCAGGAGCGAGCCATGCAGGTTGAAACAGCCGAGGCGCGGGGCCTCGAGAATGGCGCGCGGCAGAAGGAGACCGTAGGCGACAACGACAGCGACATCGAGCCTGAGGGCGGCAAAGGCCTGGCGATCCTCCTCGGCCTTGAAGTTGAGGGGCGTGCGGACGCCCAGCCCGCGCCGCTCAGCGGCCTCGTGCACGGCGGTGCGGCGCAGCTCCTTGCCACGACCGGCCGGGCGTGGCGGCTGGGAGTAGACGCCTGCGATCTCATGGCCGGCGGCGATGATCGCTTCCAGCGTCGGCACGGCGAAATCGGGCGAACCCATGAATGCAAGGCGCAGCGGCATGGCAGCGCTTCTAGCCAGTTTGCGCGCCGCCTGAAACCTCTTGCGTTCGGCTGCAGAACGGACGAACCGGCTGTTGCAGGCCCCCCAAGGAGGCGGAGTTTCTGGAGAAGCAGTTCGCAGGGGCGGGGAAGTAGTACGGGCGAGGCGAGTCGTGCTAGTTGCCTCACATGGACTTCAAGCTTCACGAAATTGCCCTGGCGATCCTGGGGATCGCAGTCCCGGTTGTCGCACTGACGCTGGCCTTCATCCCCGGCGGCTACAATTTCGTGGTGGAGCTGGCGCTCGATCCAACCTGGGGACCGGTGGTGTTCTTCGGCGGCGCGGCGGCCCTCTTCGCCCTTTTGGCGTGGCGCATCTACCGCCGCATCCGGCCGGCGGCGCGCAAGGAAGCGCCCGCCCCTGCTCCCCATGTGAGCCCGACCAAGATGCCGAAGGTTGAAGGATCAGAGGCAGTTGAACGGGCGAGAGCCCGCAGGCCTCAGGCATAGGTCGTCCAGTAGCGCCATGCCATCAGGAAGCCGAGCGCGAACACGCCCGAGAGGAAGAGGGGCGTCGTCCATTTCTTGACATAGTGGAAGGTCAGCGCCTGGCAGATGGCGATCGCGATGAAGATCGGCCAAGCCCGCAGGAGGCCCGGAAGATCAACGCCGCCCATGCGCGCGAGAATCTGCGTCGGCTCCATCCCAGCATAGGGCCCGGGTTCAGGATGAGCACCGGGGCGACGCCGGACAACCAGATCGCGAGGATGGCGGCAACGAACACAGCGCCATGCCTTATCCAGTCCGCCCGCCCCATCAACCGCCCCCAACTGATCAGAACGGGAGCTTGAAGCCGGGCAGCATGCCGCCGAGGCCGCCGGTGGCCTGCTTCATCGCGTCCGCCATGGCGTCGTCGAGCTTTCGGCGCGCGTCGGCATGCGCGGCCTTGACAAGATCCTCCACCATTTCCCGGTCGCCGGGCGTCATGATCGAGGGATCTATCGCGAGCGCATGGAGTTCGCCCTTGCCTTTCAGCGTGACCTTCACCATGCCGCCGCCGGAAGAGCCTTCGGCAGTGATCTGCTCCATGCGTTCCTGCGCTTCCTGCAGGCGCTGCTGCATCTGTTGCGCCTGGCGCATGATCTCGGACAAGTCCTTCATTCGTCGTCCTCACGCTCCTCTGGATCGGGCAGCACTTCCTCGGCGCGTTCGCGCAGGCCGAAATCGACATGTATCACGTTGTGCTGCGGATCGAGATCATCAAGGTCGTCCGCCTCATCGCCGTCCTCGACACGCAGCACCTGCGCGCCCGGGAACAGGCTGAGCGCCTCGGCAATCCGCGGGATGGACGCGGCAGCCTGCAGCTTTTCGGCGCCGCGGCGGGTTCGGCGTTCCTTGACGCTTTCCGCGGCGCCATCGTTCGACTGCAAGACTTCCCATTCGACGCCGGTGACATCTTCCAGCCAGTCCTTGATGCGCTGGGACAGGTTGGCCGGCGCGTTGGGTGCAGCGGTGTAGCGGAAATGGCCGAAGTCGATCTCCGCGGGACGCACGAAACGTTCGATCTCGTACTTCAGCGCGATTTCCCGGCGGAGGTCCAGTTCAGCTACGATCTCGCGCAGCGATGAGAGCCTGACCACATCGCCGTGATCGTCCGCGTAGCCCGGAGGATGGTCCATGGGCGGGGCAATCGGTTGCGCGGAAATTGCAGCGCCGGCGTCGGCGCGCTCGGGCGCGCGCAGCGGCTCAGGCTGGGACTTTGGGCTGGGCACGGCGGCCCCGCCCGCAAGCATGCGCGCCGCATCCTCCGGAGACGGGAGGCTGGCGACTGCGGCAAGACGCAGCACGACCATCTGGGCCGCCGAAGGCGGATCCGGCGCGCGCGCGCAATCCTCGAAGCCCTGGAGCAGGAGCCGCCACATGCGCGCTGACTGCGCGGGCGAAAGCTGGCTTGCCATTGCAATCGTGCGTTTGCCCCACTCCGCGGGACCTGAATACGTGTAGGCATCCTTCAGCGCCTGCGCGCGGGAAACCTCCACCACGACGTCCATCAGATCCTTGATCAGGACAGGCGCATCGGCGCCCTGGTCGAGCAATGACGCAGCTTCGTTAAGAGCAGCCTTGTGATCGGCGGCAATGATGCGGTCTAAGAGGTCGAGCACGCGCGACCGGTCGGCGAGCCCCAGCATGTCGCGGACCTGTTCGGCCGTGACCTCGCCGCCCTCGCCCTGGACGATCGCCTGGTCGAGGATCGACAGGCCGTCGCGGGCCGAGCCTTCAGCGGCGCGGGCGATGAGCGCGAGCGCCTCTTCCGAAACCTTTGCGCCTTCCTTGCCGGTGATGTTGGCAAGATGCGCGGCGAGTTGTTCGGTCGAGAAGCGTTGCAGGTTGAAGCGCTGACAACGCGACAGGACAGTGACGGGAACCTTCCTGATCTCGGTGGTCGCGAAGATGAACTTCACATGCGGCGGCGGCTCTTCAAGCGTCTTCAGCAGCGCGTTGAAAGCCGCGTTCGAGAGCATGTGGACTTCGTCGATGATGTAGACCTTGTAGCGCGCATTGACCGGGGCATAACGCGCCCCGCCGAGCAGGTCGCGCATGTTGTCGATGCCTGTGTTCGATGCGGCATCGAGCTCGAGCACATCGGGATGTTGCGAGGCCATGATCGCGGGACCATGGACCTCGCCGACCGCGTTCTCAAACAGGTTCATCGAAGGCTGGCGGACATCCCTGGTCTCGAAGTTGAGCGCACGGGCCAGAAGCCTTGCTGTCGTGGTCTTGCCGACGCCGCGAACGCCGGTGAGCATGAAGGCGTGCGCAATGCGCCCCGTCTTGAAGGCGTTGGTGAGCGTGCGGACCATCGCTTCCTGCCCGACCAGGTCTTCGAACCGGCTCGGACGGTATTTCCGGGCCAGCACCTGATAGGCGGGCGGCCCCCCCGAAAACGAACCGAGAGGCACGTCATCGCCGAACATGGAAGCGGTGAGCGTGTCGCGGGGTTCCGCGACATCGTCTAGAGGCCCGTCTTCGGGCGGTTTCGGAGGCTTCTTGCCGACCATGGGAGCTATATGGACCAGCCGGGGCGAGAACGCCAACTCGGGGCTATGGGCCAGTATCCAGTATGTCTCCAATTTCACGCGCGCCATGCATGACACGGATCACGATGACACGTCGAAGGGTGGGGATATCAGCATCGGCAATGCGATAGAAAATGAGGTATGGGCCCGCCACCATTCGTCTGATCACGCCGGTGTGGATGGGATAACGCTCCGGAAATTCGCCGAGCGAGGCGCAGCGCTGGCGAACCTCGGCGATCCACAGGGCCGCCGCCCGTTGGCTGTCCAACGCGATCCGATCGCCGATTTCCTCGATGTCCTGTTCCGCGAGCGCGCGGAATACAACTTCAACCGCCATATTTGGCAGCAAGCCTGTCGAAGACTTCCTTCATTGGCTTTTCCCCCCCGGATGCCTCGCCGCGCTCGAGTTCCGCCTCAACCCACATGTCGTGGGCGCGTTGCTCCAGCTCCGAGGCGAGCGTTTTCTGGGCCTCCGGCGAGAGGCGTTCAATCTTCTCGAAGGCGCTTCTGAAAATAGCGTTCATTACGCGAGCATAGCTCAAAACCGCGTTGGGCGGAACCGCCTCGCATCGGGTGACAATGGAGAGGTGCAGGCTGGTCGCGACCCGAGCTAAACTCGTTACGGCTGCTTCCTTCCGGACCTGACCGGGTTGGCGAACCGCCCGTCCGCAACCAGCCTGCACTTTCCTTATAGGAAGTCAGGCGCCACCCTGCAATGTCGGAGCGGCTTGAGTCGGCGGGGCAGTCTTGCGAACCGGGGAACCATCTCCTGTGGATGCGCGGCGTACGCTCGATCGGGGCCGAACGGCATGAGCCACGACATTTTCATCTGCTTCGCACGGGGCGACCGGGAGTTTGCGGCCTATCTGGCGCGCAAGCTTGAAACTCGGGGGGTGTCCAGCTGGTATGATGCGACACTGGCAGCCGAGATTTATCCGCAGGCCGAGATCGACGCGGCCATTCGCGAGGCTGGCCTGGTGGCGCTCCTCTTTTCGCAGGACTGCAATCGGTCGGACCGGATGCGCCGCGAGCTGGCCCTGGCGGATTCACTTGGCAAACCCGTTGTGCCCTTCCTGCTGGAGCTGACCTTGCCAACGGGGGCCTATCTTCACGCGCTTGCGGACCGAACGTGGATCCAGGCCCATCCGGAGCCGATGGGGCGGGTCGAGGAATTCGTGGGGCTGCTGGCGCGCCTGGCCGGCAAGCAGGCTTTTGCACCTGCCGCTTCCACTTCACCACAACCGGAGTCGTGGGATGCGATGGAGCGCAAGGAACAGGGGCTCGATGCCGCGATCAGCCAGATGATCCAAGACGCCGTCGAACCGCTCCGCGCGCCGCCGATGCAGGCGAGCGCGTATGTCGGCCTCACAGATGGCGATGGAAGGCCGGTGCAGCGTGCCGGTAAGGCGGCGCGCATGGCGCTCAGCGTGGTGACGCTGGGCGGCTATGGCGTGATGGCGCGGCGGCGTGCGATAGAGCGCTTCCGGGCAAACATCAGGAAACTCTAGTGCCGCTGTCTCGCGCCGCCGCCGACATACCGCTTGTACCAACAGGACTCGATCGCGCCGCGCATCGCCGGCGGGACAAGGCGTGGCTCGAAGCGGCGATCGCTTCAGACGCCGTGTGGATCCTCCTGATGCGCGACGGCATGCCCCTGGTTGAAGGATCGGCGCCGCCCTCAGGCCCCGCCCAGATCGGTGCGCGCCTGGCGCCGGGACGACCGATCCTGTGGCTCGGCGCACAGGCAGTGCTGCTGAGCCCGAAAGCGCAGCGGGTGTTCCTGGGCGAGACGGTGAAAGGCTCGCCGGTGTTTGCGCTCGAGCTGCCCTCCTCCTTCAGCCTCGACAGCTCCCCCATCGCGGGACTCGGCGTGTTCGAGGATTTCCGCGCCGCAGCTTCGGCTTTCTCCCCCTTCGAGGGCGGAGCGGCGGCGACCGCGCGGGCTCTGTTCGAATGGCACCGGCGGCACGGCTTCTGCGCCAATTGCGGCGCGCGCACGCTGCCCCAGGACGCCGGCTGGAAGCGCAAGTGCGACGACTGCGGAGCGGAGCATTTTCCGCGCGTCGATCCGGTGGCGATCATGCTGGCGGTGCGCGGCGACAAGTGCCTGCTCGGGCGGCAGGCGGCCTGGCGAGCGGGCTTCTGGTCATGCCTTGCAGGCTTTGTCGAGCCGGGCGAAACGATCGAGCAGGCGGCGGCGCGCGAAATCCTTGAGGAAGCTGGCGTCCGATGCACGACACGCGCGGACTACCTCTTCTGCCAGCCCTGGCCCTTCCCCTCCTCGCTGATGATCGGCCTGATCCTCGAAGCCGATGACGATGCAATCAAGATTGACGCCTCCGAGATCGAAGCGGCGAAGTGGTTCACACGTGAAGAAGCCCAAGCGATGATGGCGGGATCCCATCCCGACGCCTTTGCGCCACCCGCATTTGCAATCGCCCACCACGTTCTCAAGGCGTGGGTGGAGCGGGGTTAGACAGGGTCCAGCTGGACCTGATCGGGCAGCGGGTCGATCATTTTTGCAAGGCGCGGATCGTCGAGGCCCTTGCTGTAGACTTCGCGGTAGATGCGGCGAATCCAGTCTTCGAGCATCATCACGGAGACGGCGCCGACGCCGGGGTGCGTGAGCGCCAGCATGATCCTGGGCGGGGGCGTTCCGAACGCATCGAGCGGCAGGATGTAGTCGAGGCCGCGCAGACGCCTTGCGCCGAGACGCTGGTAGAAACGTAGCCGGCGCGCCTGCTCGTCCGCGCCCGTATCGGCGTCGACCTCGATCAGGGCGATGCGTTCCGGTCCGATGATCGCCATGCTGGCCTGAAGCAGATGTGAGCCGATCTGCATGCCGCGCGCCTCGGGGGCGACTGCGGCATACTCAAAGAGCCAGAAATCAGCCTGGGCCGGCGCCCATGACACCGCAAGGCCGACGATCTCCTCGTCCAGCCGCGCGACCACGAAGCGATAATCCGTGCGCGCCAGCAGCGCCCTGAATTCGGATTCAGGCCTTTGTTCGGACTTCAGGATCGCGTCGCGGTAGATGGCGTAGCAGCGATCGAGGCCCTCGGCGTCTGCAGGATCGAGCAGGTTGATCCGAATTTCGGGCATGCGCCTCTCCCATCCCTCCGCTGCACGGCCAGCAAACGAAAACACCCCGCGGGACGACCACGGGGTGTCTCATATCAGACCTGCGCGCGTCTTCGAGCGGCGGGTTTAGAAGCTGCGCACGTAGGACAGCGAGAAGGCGTCGACTTCGCCCACGTCATAGTCGTGACGGGTCCAGTCGCCGCGGATGCCATCCTGCGCGTTCAGGTTCCACTGGGCGCCGGCGCCGTAGGCCAAACCATCCTCGTCACCGCCCGGTGAGGTTTCGATGCGCGAAACACCGACGCGGCCGAAGATGTCGAAGGACGGGTTGATCGGCAGCTTGCCGACGACGAATGCGCCGAGCTCGCTGTCGAGTTCGGCGCCCGCATCGTCATCGATGCCGAACGAGGCTTCGCCTTCGATGGCGAGGTTCGGGCCGAGATTGACGCCGACGCGGCCGGTCAGGCCGCCAAGCTCGGCGCCGCCGTCTCCGTCGAAGTGGGTATAGCCGCCTGACACGTAGACGCCAGCCGATGGCTGGGCGTTGGCCGTGAGGAAGGCCGGCGCAGCAAGCATGGAAGCAGCCGCAAGGGCGAGTTTCAGTTTCATGGGGAAGACTCCAGTTTTTCTGGAGCGAGGCGTCGCCGGGATTGCGTGATCCCGATGATCAACCCAGCTCTGGTTTCAGTCCTGGCCGCGCCGCCCGTCGCTCTGACGTCCGCCGCGACCCATCTATCCACCCAGCCGGGTCGATATGCAGTGTAAATGGGCAGGCCACAAACCAGTTGCTCGCAAGTTTCGGATTAAAATCGATTTGGTGACTGCTGGGCAACAGGCCCCAGATTTTCTAGATTTGATTTTAACAGTTGTGTCCGGAACATGTCTTCATCTTCGACATGTCGCACGAATACATCCCGAATACTCAATCGATCGAATTTCGGTCTCGCCACAGAGGCTTCCGGCACACGGAGGCCCGGCAAGAGCCTTCGTTGAGCAGGGACATCAATGCGCAATTGTGACGATGGTTGGGCCGGGCTGGGATGATGCCCGGTCACGTCCTCAGGCCAGGGCTGCCGCGCGTCCGCGATAGGCGTGGGCTGGAAAGACGCCGAGGTGGCGCACCTGGGTGGAAAAGAAGCCCAGCTCTTCAAGTGCGCGCTGCAGGGGAGCGTCGTCGGGATGGCCCTCGACTTCGGCGTAGAACTGGGTCGCGGCGAACGTGCCGCCGATCTGGTAGCTCTCCAGCTTGGTCATGTTGACGCCGTTGGTCGCAAACCCGCCCATGGCCTTGTAGAGCGCGGACGGCACGTTCCTGACCCGGAAGACGAAGGCGGTCACCCAGGCCACGCCAGATCCCCGCTCCGGCATGGCGGCATCGCGGCTCATGATGACGAAGCGGGTGGTGTTGTGAGCGGCATCCTCGATGTTCTCCGCCAGGATATCGAGACCGTAGACCTCTGCTGCAAGGCGGGGCGCGATCGCCGCCTGGGTCGGATCGCCAAGGTCGCGGACCTCGCGCGCTGCGCCCGCCGTGTCCGAACTCGTGCGGGCGAGGATGCCCCGGGCCCGAAGGAAATTGCGGCACTGACCAAGTCCCATGATGTGGCTGTGCGCGGTGGTGATCTGCTGCAGCGAGGCGCCCCTGAGCCCCATCAGCTGGAAGCGGATCGGCATGAAATGTTCGGCGATGATCTGCAGGGGGGATGTCGGCAGAAGGTGGTGGATGTCCGCCACGCGGCCGGCGATCGAGTTCTCCACAGGGATCATGGCCAGTTTCGCCTCACCCGTGGCGGCGGCCTGGAAGACGTCCTCGAAGGTCGGACACGGCACCGGCTCAAGGTCGGGATAGACCTCGCGGCAGGCGATGTGGGAGTTGGCGCCCAGCTCTCCCTGGAAGGCGATTCTGCTCATGGCTCTCTATGCCCGCCGAAGGTCGAACATGGCAACGGAAATAGGGGCTTAGGCCGCCCGGGCGCCTGCGACTGTGCGTCATTTCGCCGGTCTGGCCGCGATTGCCGCAAGGGCCCTGAAATGCCAGATAAGCCCCGCGCGCGCGGGGTCGACTCAGGCCCGGCAATGGAAGTGGAACAGGGCCTTCCCATGAGTGATCTCGGCTTTAACAAGATCGCCTTCTGCGTCCTCGGGACGGGCCTTGCGATGATCGGCATCAACGAGGCCTCCCATGCGCTGTTCCACGAGACCGAGCACGAGGTTGCCGCCTACAAGGTTGATGTGCAGACCGAGACGGTCGCGGAAGCCGAGACGGAGGCCGGACCGGTCGATTACGGCGTGCTGCTGGCCGCCGCTGACGTCGCCAAGGGCGAGGAGCAGCACAAGAAATGCGTGCAGTGCCACACCTTCGAGCCGGGCGGCGCCATCCTTCAGGGCCCGCCGCTCTATGGCGTGCTTGGCCGCGACATCGCCTCGGTTCCGGGCTTCAAATACTCGGCCGGTGAAGGCTCGCTGTCGGCGCATGAGGGTGCGTGGACCTATGAGAACCTCGACCACTTCCTCGAGCGGCCGAAAGGCTTTGCGCCCGGCACGATCATGAACTTTGCCGGCCTCAACAGCCGCATCAGCGGGCTTCAGGATCGCATGAACCTGATCGCCTACCTGCGTACGCTGGGTAGCGAGAGCATCCCGCTGCCTGCGCCGCTGCCGGCGGCGACACCTGCTGCGCCTGCGGACGGCGCCGCGCCCGCCGACGGCGCAGCACCCGCGCCCGCCGAAGGCGCAGCTCCTGCTGCGCCCACGCCGCAGTAAGCCCTAGCGGAGCGCGAAAGCGACCGCCTTGCGCCCGACCGTCGGGAGCCCAGCGAGCGCTTCCTCACGCTGCACCCAATCACCCCTGGCTGTCGCATGCGCCGGCGCCCTCGCGCGCCAGACGTCGAGCCTCAGCGCGAAGTGCGTAAAGACATGGCGCACCTCGCCGACCTGCTCCCAGGCGAACAGGCCGGGCGCGGCTGCGAGCACATCCACATCATCTGCCCGCTGCTCGCTCCAGGCGCTCGTCGGCGGCATCATCATGCCGCCAAGGAGGCCGGTTGGCGGGCGGCGCACCAGCAAGACCAGGTCCTCGCGCAGGAGCACGAAGGCCGCGCCGAACCGCGTGGGTGTTGCGCGCTTGTCCGCCTTCATCGGGTAGCGCGTCTGCTCGCCCTGCCGCCGGGCCTCGCAGAAATCCCAGAGCGGACACATGGCGCAGTTCGGGCTGCGCGGCGTGCACACTGTCGCTCCAAGATCCATCAGCGCCTGCGCGAGATCGCCTGCCCGCTGATCGTTCGCCAGCGCGTCGGCAAGCGCCTGCGCGCGCGCGGCGATGACCTGCTTGGCCGCGCGCCAGCCCGTCTCGGTGCGGTCCGACGGGATGGCCCAGAGGCGCGAGACGACGCGTTCAACATTACCGTCCACCGGCGCAATGCGCGCGTCAAAGGCGATGGCGGCAATGGCCGCCGCCGTGTAAGGGCCGATGCCGGGCAGATCCAGAAGGCCGTCGACATCCTGTGGAAAGCCGCCACGCTGGGCGACGGCTTTTGCACAGGCGTAGAGGTTTCGCGCGCGGCTGTAGTAGCCAAGGCCTGCCCACGCCGCCGAGACATCGTCCCATGTCGCGGCTGCAAGGCCTGACACGATCGGCCAGCGCGCGAGAAAGCGCTCATAGTACGGCGTTGCATGCGCAATGGTGGTCTGCTGCAGCATGACCTCGCTGAGCCAGACGCGGTACGGATCAGGCCTCATGCCCGCATCGCGCTCGGCCGGACCGACCCGCCAGGGAAGCACCCGCGCATGGCGCCTGTACCAGCGATCCACCGCTGTGAGCATCTTTCTGAGCGTGTGAGCTGTCATGCCTTCCAGCGCGAACCGTCATCGGCCATTCCGACGAAACGGGAAAGCTGGCAAGGTGGGCCATGGTCATCGACTGGGACGCACGCGAAAAGGAACGCGCCGCCGAGGAACGGCTTGCGGCCACGCACGCTGTGCCAGTCTATCGCCCGGCCAAACCCATGGGCTTTGCGCTGCAGAAGGCGCTGCGCCCGATCCTCAAGGAGGCCGGGCCAGCGCCCGAAACGCTGAAATCGCGCTGGGCGGAGATTGTCGGCCTGCGGCTGGCCGCCGTGACCGAGCCGGTACGTGTCTCGCGCGCCAAAGGGGGGGGCGTGCTGCACCTTCGCGCCCCCTCGGCGGCCGCTCCGATCATTCAGCATTCGAAGGAACACATTCTCGAGCGGGTGAACCTCGCCTCGGGTTCGAAAATCACGGCGCTGAAGATCATCCAGACTGCGCCGCCCAAACAGCTGGCGCTCGTCGTTCCGCGCCCGCTCACGCCCGAGCAGCGCGCCGCGATGGTCCGGCAGCTGGCGCCAGTCAAGGACACGGGCCTTCGCGGCGCGCTGGCTGGCCTGGGTGAAGCGGTCCTGACGGGATTACGCAAGCGATAGGACAAGCGGTAACGCCTTCGCGACAGCGTCTCCGTTGACCGGCCGGCCCTGTTTGTCCACAACCGCGCCAGACAGACCGAGGACCGCCCAATGATCCGCGCCTTTGCCCTCCGCCCTGCCGCTCTTGCCGGCGCCCTGGCTGCAGCCGCCCTGCTTGCAGCCTGCAGCGGCGAGCAGGCTGCGGCCGTTTCCGACTTCAAGCCGGCGCCGGTCTCGCCTGTGATCGGCGATGTGCCGCTCGGCAGCCCGGATGCGCCGGTCACGCTGGTCGAGTACGCCGCCCTCACCTGCCATGTCTGCCGCGATTTCGCGAAACAGGTGCTGCCGCGGATCAAGCGCGAGTACATCGACACCGGCAAGGTCCGGTACATCTACCGCGATTATCCGCTCGAAAGCGGTCCGGACGGCAAGGCGATCGACGGCTTCGGCGTGGTGCTGTCGTCGGTCGCGCGCTGCAAGGGCGCGGACAAATTCCATGAACTCGTCGATGCCATGTTCGCCGCGCAGGCTGACATGCTCGATGCAGCCCGCGACGGGAAGGCCGCCGGCGTGCTCACAAGCTTTGCAACGCAGCACGGCATGACCGAAGCCGAGATGTACACCTGCATCGACCATCAGCCGGAGCTGAAGGCCTCAATCAAAAGATCGCGCGATGAAGGTTCCGAGAAGGGCGTGCGCGGCACGCCCGGAATCTTCCTCAATGACGAGATGCTGGTCGACACGATCCCGAACTGGGAAAATGTGTCGGCCGCCATCGAGGCCAAGCTCGCCGGCCAGCCTCTGCCCAAGCCGGGCGCGCCGGCGGACGCTTCAGCCATCTCGACGCCCGCAGCGCCGGCAACGCCCGTCGCAACGCCCCCGGCGCAGTAGCCTGATGCGCTCACAGCTCGCCTTTGCCGTTGTTGCGCTCGCGCTGTCGGCCTGCACGCCGGAGACAGTGCCGGACAGCTATACCAAGGTTGCGATCTCCCCGTTTCTCGGCAAGCCGGTGCTGGGCGACCCCAACGCGCCGGTCGAACTGGCGGAGTACGCCTCGACCACGTGCGGGCACTGCAAGGCCTTCCATGACGAGGTCTTCCCCGAGCTCAAGGCCAAATACATCGATACGGGGAAGGTGAAGCTCGCCTGGTATGTGCTGCCGACGGCGCCGGCGGCGCTGTCCTATGCCGGAGCGGCCATCGCGCGCTGCGCCGGTGAGGCGCGCTTCTTCGAGGCGATCGACACTATGTTCGACGAGCAGGAGGCGCTGTTTGCAGCCTCCGACAACGGACAGGTTGTGGCCATACTCAACCGGATCGGCGCAAAGTTCGACCTCTCGCCCGACGCGGTGAGGACCTGCGTCGACGACCAGTCGATCGCGGACGCGACCCAGGCCGCGCTCGCCGACATGCCGGCGACGATCACCGGCACGCCGAGCTTCGTGATCAACGGCGTGAAGATCGAGGCAGAATCGCTCGAGGGTCTGTCGGCCGCAATCGATGCCGAGCTGGCGAAGGCGGGCGCGCTGCCCTCTGGCGCCGTATCGCCGGCCTTGCCCTAGCCGTGCGGCCATCGCCCCTCTGGCGACTGGCATTGACCCGTTTCTCGCGCATCCCTAAAGGCGGCTGAATGCCCTGACTTCAGGGCCAGACGGGAATTCGGCTTGCACCTGACCGGGCTCAAGATCGCGGGCTTCAAGTCCTTCGTCGATCCGGTTGATGTGCCGATCGAGGAAGGCCTTACCGGCATTGTCGGCCCGAACGGCTGCGGCAAGTCCAACCTGCTCGAAGCCCTGCGCTGGGCGATGGGGGCGACCTCGGCGCGGGCGATGCGCGGCGGGGAGATGGACGACCTGATCTTCTCGGGAACCGAGGCGCGACCCGCGCGCGAGATCGCCGAGGTCGTGCTGCTGCTCGACAACCGCGATCGCTCTGCGCCAGCCGAGTTCAATGGCGAGGACATGATCGAGATCCGGCGCATGCTCCGGCGCGGCGCAGGATCGTCCTATCGCATCAACGGGCGGACAGTGCGCGCCAAGGACGTGCAGCTGCTGTTCGCAGACGCCTCGACCGGCGCGAACTCCCCCTCCCTCGTCCGGCAGGGACAGATCAGCGAGCTGATAGCGGCAAAGCCGCAGAACAGGCGGCGGATCCTCGAGGAAGCGGCAGGGATTGGCGGGCTGGCGGCGCGGCGGCACGAGGCGGAACTGAAGCTCAAGGCGGCGGACGAAAATCTCACACGCCTCGCGGAAATCATGGCTGAGGTGGAGCGGCAGGCCAACTCGCTGAAGCGGCAGGCCGGCAAGGCGCGCAAGTATCGCGCGCTGTCGGAAGAGATCGCCGCGCTCGAGGCGCGGCTTGGCGCAGCGCGCTGGCGTGGGGCGGTGGTCGAGACGGCAGAGGCGCGCAGGGCGCTGGAGACCGCACGGACCGAAGAGCAGAAGGCCGTGTCGGCTGTCGCGCGAACGACGACGTCGGAGCTGGAGGCCCGCACCGTCCTCGAACCGATGCGCGCCGTCGAATCGGAGGCTGCGGGGCGGCTGGGCGTTATCAGACTGCAACTTGCCCGCATCGAGGCCGAGCGCGATGCAGCGAAGGATCTGGCGGTGCGGCTGGAGCGCGACATCACGCGGCTGCTGGAGGACACGACCCGCGAAACCGTGCAGCGTGACGATGCCGCCGCGCGCGCCGAGCGTGCATCCGCCTTGATCGCCGCACTGCCGCCGGATGATCCCGTGGCGCAGGCGGCGCGCGAACGTGAACTTACCGCCGCGGTCGAAGCCGCCATCGGCGGGCTAAAGGCGCTCGAACGCGAGGCGGATGCGCAGCGAACGCGGCTGGCCACGGCCGAAGCGCAAGCGGCCGCAGCGCAGGTCGCAGTGAAACGCGAGGCAGAGCGACATGCCCGGCTCGCCGATGAACTGAGCAAGGTCGAGCGCGAACACGCGGCGATCGGCGATCCGGGCCGTCTTGAGACGGCGCTGAAGGAAGCAAGGGCGCGCCATGCCGACCTCGAAGCGAAGGCGCAGGCGGCCCAATCAGCCCTCAACGCCGCGCTGCGCGCTGTCGACGAGGCGCGCGCGGCCGAGGCGCGGCTGACGCCGCCCCTGCTCGCTGCCGAGCGGAAGGTGGGCGAGCTGGAAGCGGAGCTCAAAGGGCTGGACCGGTTGCTGCGGCAACCGACACCGAGCACGGCGCCGCCGGTGATGGATGGCGTGCGGGCGCCCGGACTTGAGCGCGCACTGGCGGCGGCGCTTGATGACGATCTCGATGCCCCGGCCGACACGGGCGCGCCCGTGCACTGGTCTGGCCGGCATGGCGACATTGCGAACGCCCTGCCCGCCGGCGCCACGCCGCTGAGCAAGCTCGTCACTGCGCCGGCTGAGCTGCAGCCACGGCTGACGCAATGCGGTCTGGTGGACCGGGTGGGCGGACCGGGGTTGGTGACACGCCTCAAGACAGGACAGAGCCTGGTCAGTCGTGAGGGCGACCTCTGGCGCTGGGATGGCTTTGTCCGGATGGCCGATGCGCCGCTGGCTTCCGCCGAAAAACTGGAACAACGGGCGCGGCGACAGGCGCTGGCGCCCGAGATCGCGGCGGCGCAGGCTGCTCGTGACGCAGCAGCCGAAGCGCGCGCGGGCGCATCCAAGCAACTGACCGATGCCGAAGTGCATCTGATGGCGGCGCGCCGCAACGCGCCTGAGCTCGTGCGGGCCGCGGCGCAGGCGCACGAGGCCGCGATCCGCGCCGAGCAGGATGTTGAGCGGCTGTCCTTGCGCGGGGCTTCGCTGCGCGAGTCGGCAGCACGCCTGGCGGCGGAGCGCGATGCTGCGGCGGCAGCGCTGCGCACGGCTCAAGATGCCCTGGCGCAGGCGCCGTCGGAGAAGGATAGCGCGCGCCTGGCGGAGCTTACCGAGCAGGTAAGGATCGCGCGCGAGCAAGAGCGCGCGGCTGCGGGCGCGCTCGACGCCTTCCGCCGTGAGGCCGAGCAGGCAAGCGCGCAGCGGGCTTCGCAGACACACGACCGCGAGGAATGGAAAGCGCGCGGCGCAGAGGCGTCGGCGCGGCTTGCTGCGCTGGTGCGTGAACTGGCCGAAACCCGGACCGCCTTCGCGGCGGCGCGCGATGAGCCCGCGGCGCTGCAGGGCAAGCTGGACGCGCTTGCCGGGAACGCGGAGGCTGCCGAAGCGGCGCGGCGCGAAGCCGCCGACACGCTGGCCGAGGCGGAGTTCAGCCTGCGACAGGCCGAGATTGCGGCACGGGCGGCGCGCGATGACGCCTCGCATGCCCGCGAGGGACTGGTGCGCGCCGAGGCGCGTCTTGAAGCGGCGGTGCGGCGTGAGGCAGAAATCGCCGAGCAGGTGCGGGCCGCCTTCGAACAGGAGCTTGAAGAGCTGGAAGGTCGCGTCACTGCGATTCTTGCCGCGTCCCGGGCCGCTCGCGCCGAACACGGCGATGCCGATGCCCCGGAGATCGAGGCGGCTGCCGATGCGCATGTTCTCGACACGCGGCTGGCGCAGCTGCGTCGCGAGCGCGACCAGCTTGGCGCGGTCAACATGGAGGCCGACGAGCAGCTGAGTGAGATCTCGAAGCGCATGGGCTTCCAGATTGAGGAGCGCGACGACCTCATTGCAGCGATCGCCAAGCTGCGCGAAGGGATCGATGCGCTCAATATGGATGGTCGCCAGCGCCTGCTGGATGCGTTCGCGCAGGTGAATGGGCATTTCTCCTCACTGTTCGTGGCGCTGTTCGGCGGCGGGCATGCCGAGCTGCGGTTGACCGAGTCCGACGATCCACTGGATGCCGGGCTCGAGATTTTCGCTTCACCGCCCGGCAAGCGGCTGGGCCAGCTCTCGCTGATGTCGGGCGGCGAACAGGCCCTGACGGCGACGGCGCTGATCTTCGCGGTGTTCCTGTCGCGCCCGGCGCCGATCTGCGTGCTCGACGAGGTCGATGCGCCGCTGGACGATGCGAATGTCGACCGCTTCTGCCGCCTCCTGGAGGAAATGCGTATGCGGACCAAGACGCGCTTCATCATCATCACGCACAATGCGGTGACGATGTCGCGGATGGACCGCCTGTTCGGCGTTACCATGCAGGAGCGCGGCGTTTCGAAGCTGGTGTCGGTCGATCTTCAGGCGGCGGAGCGGTTGGCTGCGGCCTAAGCCAGCCGCCCGCATTGAGGCCGGTGATGACCGCCGGGGCGGGGCGGTCCTGAGCCCCGAAAGGCGGGTCCCGGTGGAGGCTGGAAGCCCTCAATGGCGAGGCGCATTTTTGGTAAGGCCGAGCGACCGGTCGACAACAAGGCTTACGGCCCCCCCGTCCGCCACAGGCCTTGGTGCAGCGGCCCTCAAGCAGCAGGCCGTTTGGAACATGGGATAGTGGGCCGACAGGTCGGGGGGTCTGCGCGCGGGGGTTATGCCAGGGGCAGCTTCAGGGCAGGCGGGATGGTCCGGCGGCCGACGCGCGTCTGCGGCGTATTGTCGGGGAGAATAGTTCTTTTCAGACAAGGACTTATGTCGCGCTTGCGGGATGACATTCGCTTGACGGAACTCAAGGCGCCGCCTATAGGTTCGCGCGCGTTGGAACCGCTGGATTTTCAGGGGCTTCGGCGCACGCAGGGCCGGACTTCATCCCCCTTCCCGTGGCGGACGTCTCCCATGAGCCAGGACGATCTGAACAAACGGATCGCCGAGGCTCAGGCCGAGATCGATGCGCGGGAGCGCCCGCGCTACGCGCAGACGGGCAAGGGAATGGGTCTCGGTTTCCGCATGGCGTCGGACTTCGCGGCCGCCGTCATCGTGGGAGCTGTCCTGGGCTGGGGCTTGGATGCGCTCCTTGGGTGGACACCCTGGGGCCTTGTCGTCTGCCTCCTGCTCGGGTTCGTGGCCGGCGTCAGGAATGTGGTTGCCACCGCGAGCAAGGCCAATGAGGCCGGGGCTAACAAGGGCGAAGGCCCTGGCGAGTGAGAACGGGCGAATGAGAATTGCCACCGACCCGATGCACCAGTTCAAGATCGAGAAGCTCTTCGATCTGAACATTGGCGGCTATGACCTGTCGTTCACGAACTCCGCGTTCTGGATGATCGTGGGCGTGCTCCTGGTGATCGGCTTCCTCGCGCTCGCCACCGCGAAGATGAGCACGGTTCCGGGCCGCGTGCAGTCGCTGGCCGAGATCTGGTACGGCTTCATCGCCGGCATTGTGAAGGACGTGAACCACGCGCCGGGCAAGCCCTTCATCCCGCTGGTCTTCACGCTGTTCTCGTTCATCTTCATCGCCAACATCATCGGCATGATGCCGTACTTCTTCACCACGACCAGCCATATCGCGGTCACCGGCTTCATGGCGATCTTCACGATCGGCCTCGTGGTCATCGTCGGCCTGATGAAAAAAGGCCTGGGCTTCTTCAAGATCTTCGTGCCGTCGGGGGTGCCGTTCGTGCTGCTCCTGATCGTCACGCCTATCGAAATCATCTCGTTCCTGTCACGCCCGATCAGCCTCGGCATGCGCTTGTTCGCGAACATGCTCGGCGGCCACGTGGCGCTCAAAGTCTTCGCTGGCTTCATCCCCTCGCTCGCGGTCGCCCTCGGCGGCCTCGGCATGCTGATGGGAGGTCTGCTCGTGATGCCCTTGATCGTTGGTGTGACTGCGCTGGAATTCCTGGTGGCGTTCCTCCAGGCCTACGTGTTCGCCATGCTGACCTGCGTCTATCTCAACGACGCACTCGGCGAGGCGCACTGATCACCAACGAACTTCCCAAGGAGAATACAATGGAAGGTCTCAACTATATCGGCGCCGGCCTCGCCTGCCTCGCCATGCTCGGCGCCGCTGTCGGCGTGGGCAACATCTTCGCCGCCTACCTCGACGGCGCGATGCGTAATCCGTCTGCGGCCCCGCAGCAGTTCGGCAACCTGATCTTCGGCTTCGCCGTGACGGAAGCGCTGGGCATCTTCGGCTTCGCCATCGCGCTCATCCTGATCTTCGCCGTCTAAGACCTCTTTCGGGAGATACCGACGTGGCGACCGAAACTGCAGAGCACGCATCCGGCAGCGGCTTCCCGCCGTTCGATCAGATCGCGGACACCGGGGTCTCCCAGGTGTTCTGGCTGATCGTGACGTTTGCCGTGCTCTACTTTGCGGTCGCCAACGTCTTCCTTCCGAAGATCCGCAAGGCCGTGGAGGACCGCGACGGCGCCATCAAGCGCGACGTTGCAGCGGCTGCTGCTGCATCCGCCAGGGCGGATGAATCCGTGAAGACGTTCGAGGCAGAGATCGCCGCAGCGCGGGCCAAGGCGCGCGACACGGCATCGAAGGCCAAGGCCGAGGCCGACGCGAGGACGGCCCAGGCCACCGCCGCAAAAGAGGCCGAGCTCAACGCCCGCCTCGCCGCCGCGGAAGCGCGGATTTCCGAAACCCGCACACGCGCCATGGCAAACGTCTCGGCCGTGGCCGAGGACGCCGCCGCGGCGATCGCGGAGAGACTGACCGGCGCGAAGCCTTCGCCGGCCGCCGTGAAAGCCGCCGTCGCCGGCGCGATGAGAGGCTGAGATGGCGCCCAGTGAAACCCTTGCCGAGCTGACCGCCGGGCCGGCCGAAGCAGGCCCTCTGCCCGTGATCGGTCCGTTCGACCTCAACGACCCCACCTTCTGGGCGTTCGTCGGCCTGATCATCTTCGTCGGCATCATCCTCTACATGAAAGTGCCGAAGACGATCACGAAATCGCTCGACGATCGCGCGGCCAAGATCACGTCCGAGCTTGCCGCCGCCGAGGCGCTGCGCAAGGAAGCCGAGGCGAAGCTCGCCGAGGTGCAGAAGCGCGCCGCCGAAGCCGAGGCGGACGCCAAGGCCATCGTCGAGGCGGCACGCCGCGAGGCCGGCCAGCTCGCCACGCAGGCCGAAGCCGCGCTCGCCGCCCGCATCGCCTCGCGCGAGAAGCTGGCCGAGGAGCGGATTGCCCGCGCCGAGGCCGACGCGATCCGCGATGTGAAGATGGCCGCAGTGGACACCGCATCGCGTGCGGCGGCCGCCATCCTCACCGACCAGCTTGCAGGCAAGGCGGGGGATGACGAATTCGCGCGCAGCCTCGCCGCGGCGACCAAGGCGCTGTCGTAATCTCGACAGGCGGATGACCTGCCGCGTTCAGACAAGCTGAGGATTGCACCCCAGCCCAGCTCCGGAAGCCGTCAGCGCACGGCCGCGGGCAGCAGCGCCACCGCGTCGATCTCGATCTTCCAGGCGGGATCGACGAGACGGCGGACGAAGACTGCGGTGGAGGCGGGACGATGCTCGCCGAGATGCTTCGCCCGCGCCTTGCGCACGCAATCATCGCCATCGTCGTCTTCGGTGAGGAAGGTCGTCAGCTTGATGATGTTCGCTGTCGGCGCGCCGCGCGCGGCGAGAATTGCGACGATGTTGGCGTAGACCTGGTCGGCCTGCTCCGCGAGCGTTGTCGGCACGGAGCCATCCGGGCGAACCGGGACCTGGCCGGAGAGGAAGATGAGGCCGGCGCCGGCCGGGACCTCGACGGCGTGCGTGTAGCGCCCGAGCGGGCCGACCGCGACGTCGGGATTGTGCAGGGCGAGCTGCGTCATGGCGTGCTCCTTCGTTTAGCCAGCCTTGCGCCCCGCAACCGACGGAGCGCCAAGCCATCGCGGGTCACGCTGGCGTCACTTGCCCGCGCGCAGGTCGAGCCAGGAGCGAATCGAGCCGTTGACCAGCGCCGCGGCGTCGTGCTGCACGAAATGGTTCGCGTCGGGGATCATGAGGACGGTGGTGTCCTTCGCGACCTGGTCCCACGTGTCGTTGTGGCCCATCGAGAGCAGCGCGGTGTCCTTCATGCCGTGGATCACCAGCACGGGAACGTTGATCTTCGGAAAGGTCGGCGGCGCGGCGCCGGGCTCGGGCGCACTCGGATAGTTCGCGCGATAGTAGTTCATCATGCCGGCGAAGCTGGAGCGCTTGAACGCCTCGACATATTTCGCCTTGGCTGCCGGATCGCGGACCCAGTTGGCGAGGCCCTCGGCGGTCAAGTTGTTCTCCGAGCCCTCCCTCTGGAAGTTGCGGGCGTAGTTGGAGTTCTGCGGGGCGGCTTGCAGCTGGCGGCCCATGTTGGCCGGGTGCGGCACGGAGAGGATGACCAGACGCTCCAGCGTTTCGGGATGCGCGAAGGCATAGTTCCAGGCGATAGCGGCGCCCCAGTCATGGCCGACGACGGTGGCTTTGGTGGCGCCTTCGGCCTTGATCACGGCCTGCACGTCTTCGACCAGTTTCGGCATGGCGTAGTTGGCGACGCCGGTGGGCTTGTCGGAGAGGTTGTAGCCACGGGTGTCGAGCGCGACGAAGCGGTACTTGTCGTTGAGCGCCGGGGCGAGCTTGTCCCACGATGCGGAGAAGTCCGGGAAGCCGTGGATGGCGACGACGAGCGGGCCGGCGCCGCTGGCGTTGTAGTGGATCTTCGTGCCGTCCGGGCTGGTGGCGAATTTGCTTTCGATGGCGACGGCTGCCGCGGGCGCGGCGGCAGTTTCCATCGGGGCGGGCGGCGCCATTGTCGAGGTACACGCGCCCGCGAGCGCCAGAACCGCAACCCCAGCCAGCAATGCGCGCATCATTCCCTCCATCATCTATCGTGACGGTGTCAGGCTAGACCTGTGCGAGGCGGGGAACAACTGTGGTGGAGAGAATTTCGGACCCCAATCGCGTCGCTTCAAGCAATCGTGCCTCGACAGAACCGGCGCCTAGAAATTGTCGCTCGCTAGCGCAGCAACGGTCGGTTCAACAGGGAAAGGGGCAGGCTGATTGTCGAGCATAGGCGACCCAAGGTCCCGCGTTCCGCATTGAGCGCTCAGCCAGCTCAGCTTCATGTCCGCCTCTATGCGCACATGCACGCAGGCGTTGCGCGGTTGATGGACGACCTCACCGGTTTCAGATCGGCTAGCCGGTCGAATCCAGGCCAGCCGAGATACAGATGGATCACGACTCGCGCGTTGCCGATCAACGGCGAAGCGGTACGTCAAACCTTCAGCGTCCATCACTCTAAACACCAGCGAATTGTCTTCTTCATTCACAACGTCGCTGCCGATATTGCTAAAGGCGACATAGGCGCCCTCGGGCCAGGCCAACGGAGTGCCGGGCGACCGCACGATTTGCAGATCGCGTCCCGAATTGTTGTAGAAGGAAACTGCGAAGTCGGGCTCGCAGCCGCCAACCAGAACGAGCGAGGCGGCCGCCAGCGACTTCCAGGCCCCGGCCAGACATGCGCGCATGTCATCCCTCCGCAAGGTCGCGCGTCGGCGTCAGCTTAGGCCTGTGCGAGGCGAGCAACAATAGTCCGCAGGGGAGAAATCGGTTCCGCACCGAGACGGGCTGTGTGGCGTATCACGCACCAGCGTCATCCCGGCCGAGCGCAGTGAGAGTCGGGACAACAACCTGTGAAATCACGCTGCTTCTCTCGAAGCGATTGCGCTCACCCGTCCAGGTCTTCCTGCAGGATGGTCATTTCGAGCTGGTAGCTGGTCTCGCCTTCGTCTTCGATCAGGTAGACGAGGCCGACATGTTCGCCGGCGATCTGGACCTCGACCGAGTCAGTGACGCGTGGGCGGGCCAACAGCGAGATGCCGGGGTTGAGCGTGCGCTTCAGATAGGCCTCGATGCGCTTGACGGTTTCCGGGTTCATCGGGCGGCTCCTGAGCTTGCGGGCCAAGCCTTAGCCGCACCCCGACGCGGCGCCAACCCTGATGCGGCGCGGACGATCCCGCTTATCCACCCTCAAATTAAGCGATCCCGGCGTTGCCTCGGCGCGACGGACGCGGTGAGGTTGTCGGCGCTTTGGGGACGCAAACCGGAGGGGATTTCGCATGATGAAGGCTGTCGCCGCCGGCCTGGCCGCTGCGCTGCTGTGCTCGGGCTGCATCTTTGACGACGAATGGTATGACGACTGCGTCGACGATGAATGCGACTCGTACTTCGACGTGTCCACGCCGCTGCCGTCCACCGAACCGCTGGCGGCGCGGCCGCGCTAGAGCCCCATATCGAACTTCTGGTCCATCGTCTGGGCCGGTTTCATGCAGGCGCCGCCGACGGGCTTGGCGGGGACGCCGGCGACCGAGCAGCGCGGCGGCACGTCGCTGAGGACGACCGAACCGGAGCCGACGCGGGCCTCGTCGCCCACCGTGATGTTGCCCAGCACTTTCGAGCCGGCGCCGAGCAGCACGCCATTGCCGATCTTCGGGTGGCGGTCGGTGAAGACCTTGCCTGTGCCGCCGAGCGTGACGCCGTGGAGCATCGAGACATCATCGCCGACGCGCGCCGTCTCGCCGATGACGATGCCCGTCGCGTGATCCATGAACACGCCCGAACCGATGGGGGCTGCGGGATGGATGTCGACGGCGTAGAGTTCCGACATGCGAGACTGCATGAAGAAGGCGAGCGTCTCGCGCCCCTGCCCCCACAGCCAGTGGCCGACGCGATGTGTCTGCAGCGCGAGGAAGCCCTTGAAGAACAGGAAGGGCTGCAGCGTGGAGCGCGTGGCGGGATCGCGATCGAGCACGGCCTGAAGGTCGCGCTCGGCTGCGGCAACGATTTCGGGGTCGGTTCGATAGGCGTCGGCGCAGATCTCGCGGATGGCGAGGGCGTTCATGTCGGGCCCGCCAGCCTTTTGCGCGAGATGATAGCTCAGCGCTTCGGCGAAGCTTTCATGATTGAGAACGGTGGCGTTGAGATAGCTGGCGAGGGCGGACTCCTGCTGGGCCTGCTGCTGCGCATCGAAGCGGAGGCGCTGCCAGACCGGCGCGGGCTTGCCTGCGTATCCGATCGCTTCGGTGAGGGATGAGCGTCCATCGGCCATGCGGGTCTCACGATCTTCGGCAGGATGAGGCCCGTCCGCCTCCTAGCTCCCGCCCTGCATCAACCGGAGAAGCTCGCTGGGCAAGCCTCCGGTGCGAACCAGATGGTCTGCCTTGAAGAGCATCACAAGGGAGAAAGCGTCGGTAATCTCGCCGGAGGCCGCCATTTTCACGGCATCCGCGAATGAAACTCTTCGAACGGATAGTTCCTCTGAACTATCCTTCGCGAAACGGTCATCGGGCGCGAGGCCCCAGGCGATGAAGGCGTAGGCGCGCTCGTCGGTGATCGAATTGGACATGTGCATGTCGGACACGAGAGGCAGCCAGTGCTCGGCGCGGAGGCCGCATTCCTCCGAGAGTTCGCGCTGGGCGCCTTCGAGCGGCGGCAGGTTCTCGGGTCCGCCGCCCTCGGGCAGCTCCCACGAGTAGCGGCCGAACGGGAAGCGCTGCTGGCCGACGAGGAGCGTGTGGCCTTGCGCGTCAATAGGAAGGACGCCGAGGGCAAGGTTGTGCGGATGGACGAGGCCGTAGAGCGCGTCTGCGCCGGTGGGAGCGACGGCCTGATATTCGCGCACGCTGATCCACTTGTTGGCGTAGACCGTGCGGGCGGACTTGATGCGCCAGGGTTTGGGAATGTCGGTCATGGCTGGCGGATTAGTCCCAACATCTGGACTTGTCATCCCGGAAGCCGCGCAGCGGCTGTCCGGGACCCATTCTGCGTCTAACACCACTCGCGAGATGGTTCCCGGCTCTGCGCCCTTCGGGCTTGGCCGGGATGACAATCAGTGATCAACCCTCTAGGTTCCCGGCCCGTCCAAAGCCGGAGACCCCTATGTTCCCACGATCTCTCGCCGCTGCATTCTTGGGCCTCGCGCTCGCCGCCTGTGGTGAGCCGACGCGGTCGGAGCTGATCCCGGTCGAAGGCGATGCTGCAATGGGGCCGGCCGACGCAAAAGTGACGCTGGTGGAGTACGGCTCGCCGACCTGCCCGGGCTGCAAGTTCTGGCATGACACCTACTGGGAGGAGGTGAAGCGCGACTACATCGCGCCAGGCAAGATCAAGTTCGTGTTCCGCGAATTCGCCATTCACGGCGCAATTGATGCGGGCATCTTCGCAATCGCGCGCTGCGCCGGGAAGGACGACTTCTACGCCGTGCTGGACGAGGCGTTCGCGCAGCAGCAGGCGATCGTCATGGCCAGCAGCAAGGGCGAGGCGATTACCGAGCTCAATGCGCTGGGCGGGAAATTCCAGATGAGCCCCGAGCAGGTGCAGTCGTGCATCAACGATCGCACCATCATCCGGCGCATCAACGATGTGCGGGCCGATGCGCAGGGCAAGGGCATCAATTCGACGCCGACCTTCATGCTGAACGGCGTGGTGCTCGCCTCCAGCGACTGGCGCACAATCAAGCCGCTGGTCGATGCGGCGCTCACGGGCGGCGCGATCCCCGAGCAGCCAGCCGAAGCAGCGCACGAGCACGCCCCCGGCGAAGCGCACTGATGCCGTTGCGCCCGGACCTTCCGCCCGAGCCCGAGGTCGGCGCGCCGCTTGCTCCGGCGCATCCCTCGCCCGAGACCTTGCAGCTGCTGGCGCTGAGGCGGTCGACGCCCGTGGCGGCGCTGGGCGAGCCGGGGCCGGCAGCTCCGGACGTCGATGCGATACTGCGGCTGGGCATGCGCGTGCCGGACCATCGCAAGCTGGAACCGTGGCGCGTGCTGGTGATCGAAGGCGAGGCGCGCGTGAAGCTGGGCGAGGTGTTCGCAGCTGCGCGGCGGTTGCGCGATCCGGATGTGGCGGAGGACAAGCTGGCGGAGGAGATGAAGCTGCCGCTGCGCGCGCCGGTGATCCTGTGCGTGATTTCCTCACCCAACTATCATGATCCGAAGAAGACGCCGATATGGGAGCAGCAGCTCTCGGCCGGCGCGCTGTGCCAGAACCTGCTTGTCGCGAGCCAGGCGATGGGGTGGGCCGGTGTGTGGATCACCGAGGATGCCGCCTACGACAGCCATGTGCAGGCGGCGCTGGGGCTGCACGGGCATGAGCAGATTGCCGGCTTCATCTATCTCGGCACGGCGCGGGAGAAGCCGATGGAGCGGCAGCGGCCTGTGGTTGCGACAAAGGCCGCGAGGTGGACGGGCTGACCGCGCCTTGACGCAACACCCCCACCCCCCTACCTAGCGCCCGTTTGCGCGCTCGCTTCCCTGAGTCGCGGCCCCTGACGGAGGCGCTTCCATGACACGACTGGCGACATCGAAGCTGGCGACGGGCGCGATTGCTCTGGAAGACGGATCAGTGTTCTGGGGCGAAGGTCACGGCGCGATGGGCGTGGCAGCCGGCGAGCTTTGCTTCAACACGGCGATGACGGGGTATCAGGAAATCCTGACCGACCCCTCTTACGCAGAACAGATCGTGCTGTTCACATTCCCGCACATCGGCAATGTCGGCGCCAATCCTGACGATCAGGAAGAGTCCTCCGCCCAGGGTCAGGTCGCGGCGCGCGGAGCGGTGTTCAAGGCGCCGCCGACGCTTCCGTCCAACTGGCGAGCGGGCGAGCATCTGGGGGACTGGCTTTCGAGCCGCAACATCATCGGCCTGTCGGGCGTCGACACGCGCGCGCTGACGCGTCGCATCCGCGAGCTCGGCATGCCGAAATCGGCGATCGCGCACGCGCCAGACGGAAAGCTGGACGCCAAGGCGCTGGTGAACGCCGCGCGCAACTGGAAGGGCGTCGAGAATGCGGACCTCGCCATAAATGTGACGGCGGGGCAGCGCTATGACTCCTCCGCCGGGCTGTGGAAGCTCGGCGTGGGCTTTGAAGATCTCAAGCAAGCGAAGTTCCATGTCGTGCTGATGGACTTCGGGGTGAAGAAGAACATCCTGCGCAACCTCGCGGCGGTTGGGGCTCGCGTGACCGCCGTGCCGGCGAAGACGAAGGCGGAGGACATTCTCGCGCTGAAGCCGGATGGCGTGGTGCTGTCGAACGGTCCCGGCGATCCGGCGGCGACGGCGCAGTATGCCGGACCCGAGATCAGGAAGCTGATCGCATCGGGCGTGCCGATCCTCGGCATCTGCCTCGGGCACCAGATGCTGGCGCTGGCGCTGGGCGCGAAGACCAAGAAGATGCCGCAGGGCCATCATGGCGCGAACCATCCCGTCAAGGATTTCACCACGGGCAAGGTCGAGATCGTGTCGATGAACCATGGCTTTACCGTCGACGTCGACACGCTGCCGCCGGGCGTGGAAGAGAGCCACCGCTCGCTGTTCGACGGGACCAATTGCGGGCTGAGCGTCGCCGGGAAGCCCATCATCTCGGTCCAGCACCATCCCGAAGCGAGCCCCGGGCCGCAGGATTCCTTCTACCTGTTCGAGCGCTTTGCGAAGATGATGGCGGAACGGAAAGCGTAGATCTGCAAACCCGCCCTCGTGGTTCAACGGACGCCCGCTCCGCGCACAGTTCGCGCAGAGGGCCGGGCATCCGCCGATCGTTGAAGCCTAATTCATGTTCAGCGGCGGACAAAGGAGCGCCCTTCGAACCATGAGGGAGCTGGCGCGGGCGCAGACTTGATCGGTAACCAAATCCTTTCACGGTCGCTCATACTTCCTCAGCTTTTCGGCAACTGCTCCTTCATTCGGGCGTGGCAGCTTGTCCCGGTCTGGAACACCCGGGGGCTGCATGTCCATCGACAAGAGCGCCAACATCCATGAGCGTCTGGCCGCCGCCGAGGCCGCGCTTCATGCCGTTGGCCAGCAGATCTCTCCGGCCGTGCGCCATGTCGACATTGCGGTGCTGATTCCGGCCTACAATGAAGCCAAGACGATCGGCGATGTGGTGAAGTCGTTCCGCATCGCCCTGCCCCACGCCCGCATCTTCGTCTACGACAACAACAGCCACGACAACACAGCGACGCTCGCGCGCGAGGCTGGCGCGATCGTTCGCCGCGAGCCGCTGCAGGGCAAGGGACATGTCGTGCGTCGCATGTTCTCGGACATCGAAGCTGACGTCTATGTGATGGTGGACGGCGATGCGACCTATGACGCCGCTGCGGCGCCGCGTCTTGTCTCGCGGCTCATCGAGACACAGGCCGATATGGTTGTGGGCGCGCGCATAACGGAAGAGAAGGCCGCATATCGCGCGGGCCATCGCTTCGGCAACAAGTTGCTGACCGGGCTTGTCGCCTGGCTGTTCGGCGACCGCTTCACCGACATGCTGTCGGGCTATCGCGCCTTCTCGCGACGCTTCGTGAAATCCTTCCCGGCGCTCGCCTCCGGCTTCGAGACGGAGACAGAGCTGACCGTGCACGCGCTTGAGCTCGACATGATCACCGCGGAAGTACAGACGGCCTATGGCGCCCGACCGGACGGTTCAGTCTCGAAGCTCTCGACCTGGAAGGATGGCTTCCGCATTCTCGGAACCATCGGACGGCTGATGCGCGACGAGCGCCCGCTGCTGTTCTTCGGGGCGCTGGCCGGCGCGATCATGCTCACCAGTGTCGTTCTCGCCGCGCCCGTGATCGGGGAATACATGGCGAGCGGCCTTGTACCGCGCTTCCCGACGGCTTTCCTCTGTGGGACGCTGGCCGTGCTCGCTTGCATCAGCCTGGTCTCGGGCATCATTCTCGAGACGGTGAGCCTCGGACGGCGCGAGATGAAGCGACTGGCCTATAACGCCATCGAGAGCCTGACCGCCAAGCTGGACCGGCTGGAGGAGACGCGCCTGACGCTGACCTCGCTGCGGGCGCAGGCTCTTAGCGAAAACCCGGCCCTGGGAGCCCTGCCGCGCCGTCGCCGCACGCACTGACGGCTTGCCTCGGGAGCGGCGGGCGGCCATCTAGGGTGCATGACCGATGCGCGCCCCGAAACCCGTCTGCAGATCCGGATCATTCCGGTGACGCCGCTACAGCAGAACTGTTCGCTGATCTGGGATAGCGAGACGAAGAACGCCGTGCTGGTCGATCCCGGCGGCGATACCGACACGCTGATGGGCGCACTCGAGCATTTCGGGCTCACGCTCAAGGAGATGTGGCTGACGCATGGCCATCTCGACCATGCCGGCGCCGCCGCGGAGATCCGCGAGCGTACGGGCGTGCCGGTGATCGGGCCGCACAAGGACGACCAGTTCTGGCTCGACCAGGTGGAAAGCTCCGCCCAGCGCTATGGGCTGACCGGCCTCAAGAATGTGACGCCCGATCGCTATCTCGAAGACGGCGACGTGCTGGAGCTTGAGGGCGTGAAGTTCGATGTCTCGCACACGCCAGGCCACACGCCGGGCCATGTCGTGATCCACAACAAGGATGCGCACATCGCGTTTGTCGGCGACGTCCTCTTCCAGGGCTCGATCGGCCGCACCGACTTTCCGCGCGGCAATCACCAGCAGCTGATCGACTCGATCACCGGCAAGCTCTGGCCGCTGGGCGATGACATGACGTTTGTTCCAGGCCATGGCCCAACCAGCACCTTCGGCCAGGAGCGGCGTTCCAACCCGTTCGTGGCCGATCGCCTCACCGGTTATGCTGGCGCGCCGAAACAGGCGGGCGACACGTTCGACCAGAAGACGGCGAAGCGGTATACCTGAGGCGGATACCGCGCCGCGCTCTTGGAACCTCACCCTATTCGCCTTGGCATTCGGTCGGGCCGTTGGGCCGGCCTGTCCCTGGTTGATTGTTCGGCCTGGCCGTCATTACGGCCCCAAACCGCGGTTTGGGTCGCTTGCGGAAAGTGATGGGAGCGTATTGTTTTTCGTGGATTGTTATTATTTTTCATGACATAATCCACGATTGCACACATTTTCACGCGCTCTCCCGGCTTTGTTACAAACATGGATACTGAGAATCGGTTTTCAGGGCCGGTTTTGGTTTTTCAGGACCGCAGACTCCCTGAGAAAGCGATTCCGGCAGGCTACTCCGCGCTGGTCCACGCATATGGCCTGAGTGTTCCGCTTCCGCAGACACTGTGCGCCATCGGCGAACGGCATCGGCTGACGGAAGCAGACGGCTGGCGGATCTATACGCCCCGACACGCGCCTAGGGCGTCTTTGGAGTCCCACCTCGTATTCGCGCTCAAGTATGAAGGACTCGATCTGGTGGTCCTCAAGCGCCTGTTCCTTGCAACCGGTGCAGGACCCATCGAGGCCATCGTGGGGGCGACACCGACCGGCAGTTATGCACGCAGAATTTGGTTCCTCTACGAATGGCTGACAGGATCGCGCCTCGACCTTCCGGATGCGACGCGCGGGGCCTATGCGGATGTTGTCGATGCCAGTCTTCAATATGCGGCGAACGGCAAGACCTCCACACGTCATCGCGTCAGGAACAATCTGCCCGGAACGTCCGACTTCTGTCCGTTGATATATCGAACCGCGACCCTGGAACGCTTCCTTGCATTGAATCTCCGAGAGAGCGCGCAGGAAGTGGTCGCGGCGGTTCCGCGTGATCTGCTCGCCCGAACGTCAGCGTTTCTTTTGCTCAAGGATTCAAAATCCAGTTTTGCGATTGAAGGCGAGAGCCCGCCGCAGGATCGTATTCAGAGGTGGGGTCGAGCCATCGGCGAATCTGGCAGGCAGCCTATCGACCTGCACGAACTGTTGCGATTGCAGCGTATCGTAATCGGCGATGCTCGCTTTGTACGCCTTGGACTTCGCACCGAAGGCGGCTTCGTCGGCGAGCATGATCGCGATAGCCGGATGCCGATCCCCGATCACATCAGCGGGCGGCATGACGACCTCGACATGCTGGTTGCCGGAATAGCGGCATATGACCGGACAATCGTGCCGCAGCTTGATCCGGTTCTCGCGGCGGCGGCGCTGGCATTTGGCTTCATTTACGTTCATCCGTTCGAAGACGGAAACGGACGACTACACCGCTACCTCATCCATCATGTTCTGGCCGAAAGAGGCTTCAATCCGCCAGGAATCTTCTTTCCGGTCTCTGCCGCCATTCTCGATCGCATTGATGACTATCGTGGGGTTCTGGAAAGCTATTCGTCCAGGCTGTTGCGGTTGATTGAATGGCAGCCCGCCGAGAACGGCAATGTCCGTGTCCTGAACGATAGTGCTGATTTCTACCGCTATTTCGACGCGACAGCTCATGCCGAGTTCCTGTATGAATGCGTCGAGACGACGATCAAGCACGATCTTCCGAAGGAAGCCGCGTTTCTGCGGCGCTATGATGCGTTTCGGAGCAGATTAGCCCTCATAGTCGATATGCCGGAACGCGTTTCCGATCTGCTTTTCCGTTTCCTGAATCAGAATGACGGCAGACTATCGCAACGCGCCCGCGAAAAGGAATTCGCAGCTTTGACTCATCACGAGGCGGAGGCGATCCAGGGTCTTTATGCTGAAACATTCAAGCCGGGAAGCGAACAATAGAACACAGCAGTCTTCGTGCGCACGGCTCTCGCGGCGTCCACGACTTCGGAGCGTTGGGCCTCTGACTTCCGCCGAGCGCACTGATCACCGCGCATGGACTAGCATCATCACTTCAGAACGGATTCTTCCGAACCGCCGTTACTTCGCCGCCGCGTCCTCCGCCCGCGCGCCGCCAAGGATGCCGATGAGGCCATGATTGCCCTCGTGGCAGGCGTATTCGTAGACAGCGCCATCGACTGCGGCGAACTCGTATTCCCCGCCCCATGGCTCAACCCAGGTGTCGGGATCGGCGACATGGAAGGCGTAGTGGAGCCGATCTTCGGCGACGCGGGTGAAGCGCTCGGTGACCTTCATGTTCGGCCCGGCGCCACGCACATTCTGGCGCGGGTGAAAGCCGATCGTTTCGACCACCAGCGTGTCGCCGTCCCATGAGGCGATCGAGTCGCCCATCCACGGGCGGATACCATCGCTGCGGTGCTTGCCGCCGATCGGGATGATGCGGACATCGTGCACCATCTCGACCCAGATGGCGAAATGGTCGGGCGTCTGCACGAACTGGTAGGTGTTGTTGTAGAGCTGGTCGGTCATCACCGGGCCGGAGGAGACGCCGAAGCTCATGATGCAGCGTTCGCCCAGCGAACGGTCTTCCGGATTATCGGCTTCGCCGCGCGTGGTGTCGGCTTCGCTGGTCTGGACGATACGCGCGCGGCCCGAATCCGCGCCGGAAACGCGGGCCGGCATGCGGCCGTCCTTCGGGTAGGTGATGAGCGAGGTGCGACCCTGTCCGTTGACGCGCATCACCCAGTCGCCCGGATCGGTCCAGCCGGCATTGTAGCCGCAATTCACCCCGCGCGAACCGCCGCGACATTCGTCCAGCGTGTCGGGGCCCCGCGCGAGCGTCGTCCAGTTGTCCTGCACTTCCCTCGCCGTCGGCGCGTTGATGCGAGCGTTGCGCGTGAAGGTCTCGGTCTCGATCTTCGCCATCTCGGCGTCGGTATAGACGAGCTGGTCGCCGAGCTCGCGGGCGCGTTCGAGATTTGTGGAGCTGGCGTTGGTCCAGACGCCGCTGAGGTCCGGCTTGCCGGTCGAGAGTCGCGTTGGTGCATAGCCAGGACGCATTGCCGGAGCTGCCATCTGTGCGGCGGCCGTCGGCAGGCCGGACAGGGCCAGTGCGGCAAGCGCAATGGCGCCTAGCCGGAGATGTGGCACCCCGATCATGAAACGCTCTCCTCCCATTGCCGGTTTCGGCTTTTGTTTCTGACAGTTTTCCGGTGTGGCCTCGTGTGCGCAAGACAAAAGTCGGAGATAGGCGAGGCTATGCCGTCCGGAATCCGGCTGCACGACCGCCTGACAGCGACTATGTTCGAAGAATGAGCCAGTACGCCCTCTTCCAGACTGCGATCGGCTGGGCCGGGATTGCCTGGGGCGAGAACGGCCTTACCGGCGCCAACCTGCCGGAGGCGGACGTCGCCGCGGCAGGCGCGGCGTGTGCGCGTCGCTTCGCCGGGGCGAGCGAGGCGACGCCGCCGGTCGAGATCGCTGCGATCATCGATGGCGTTCGCGCGCTGCTGCGGGGCGAGACGCCGATGCTTCTGGAGGCGCAGCTCGATCTGTCGCGCGTGCCGGCTTTCAACGCGAAGGTCTATGCGATTGCACGGCAGATACCGCCGGGCGAGACGCTGACCTATGGCGAGGTGGCGGTGAGGCTCGGCGACAGGTTGCTCGCGCAGCAGGTAGGACAGGCGCTGGGGCGCAATCCGTGGCCGATCATCGTGCCCTGCCATCGCGTGACCGCGGCGGGCGGCAAGCTCGGCGGGTTCACAGCGCGCGGAGGCACACAGACCAAGCTGAAGCTGCTGGCCATCGAAGGCGCGCGGGCCGCGGCGCAGGCGGACCTGTTCGGGCTGGAATGATTCTGGAGCGGCAGGGCTGACGGGCGGCCAAACCAACCGCGGTACCGTGCGAAAACTGCAGCAAAATGCAGGCGCCGAGCACGTTCGCACCGGTGGGAGAACGAGGGTTGCGCGGGGGGCCCGCCGCCGATAAACCCACCGCCAATTTGCCCGCTACCAGCCTTATCAGGTGACATGCCCAAGCGCACAGACATCAAGTCGATCCTGGTCATCGGGGCCGGGCCGATCATCATCGGGCAGGCCTGTGAATTCGACTATTCCGGCGTGCAGGCGATCAAGGCGCTGAAGTCGGAAGGCTATCGCGTCATCCTGGTCAACTCGAACCCCGCCACGATCATGACCGATCCGGAACTGGCGGATGCGACCTATATCGAGCCGATTACACCGGAGATGGTCGCAACCATCATCGCCAAGGAGAAACCCGATGCGCTCCTGCCGACGATGGGCGGGCAGACGGCGCTCAACTGTGCGCTGAAGCTGGAGCAGATGGGCGTGCTTAGGCAGCATGGCGTCGAGATGATCGGCGCCAAGGCCGAAGCGATCGAGAAGGCCGAGGACCGCAAGAAGTTCCGCGAGGCGATGGACAGGATCGGGCTGGAGAGCCCGCGTTCGGCCATCGTCGCTTCGCCCGAGATCAGGGGCGCAGACGGCAAGTTCACCTTCGATCTCAAGGCCGGGTTCGCCGAAGCAATGCGGCAGATGGAGATCGTCGGCCTGCCCTGCATCGTTCGGCCAGCCTTTACGCTCGGCGGCCTTGGCGGCGGCGTCGCTTACAACCGGCAGGAGTTCGAGGAGATCGTCACCCGCGGCCTGCAGATGTCGCCGGTCTCGCAGATCCTTATCGACGAGAGCCTGCTCGGCTGGAAGGAGTTCGAGATGGAAGTCGTCCGCGACCGGGCGGACAACTGCATCATCATCTGCTCCATCGAGAACGTCGATCCGATGGGCGTGCATACGGGCGACTCGATCACTGTTGCACCTGCCCTCACGCTCACCGACCGCGAATACCAGGTGATGCGCAACGCCTCGGTCGCGGTGCTGCGCGAGATCGGCGTGGAGACCGGCGGATCGAACGTGCAGTTCGCCGTGAACCCGGACAATGGCCGTCTCGTGGTGATCGAGATGAACCCGCGGGTGTCTCGCTCATCCGCGCTCGCATCGAAGGCCACGGGCTTCCCGATCGCGAAAGTCGCGGCGAAGCTGGCGATCGGCTACACGCTGGACGAACTCACCAACGACATCACAGGCGTCACGCCAGCCTCGTTCGAGCCGACGATCGATTACGTGGTCACCAAGATCCCGCGTTTCGCCTTCGAGAAGTACAAGGGCGCGGACACCACGCTGACGACGCAGATGAAGTCCGTCGGCGAGGCCATGGCGATCGGGCGGACCTTCCAGGAATCGCTCCAGAAGGCGCTGCGTTCGCTCGAGACCGGCATATCGGGCTTCGACGAGCAGGATATTCCCGGCGGCGGAGATCGCAACGCGATCATCGCCTCGGTCTCGCGGCCCACCGAAAAGCGCCTGCTCAATGTCGGACAGGCCTTGCGCGAGGGATTGTCGGTGGACGAGGTGCACGCCGCATCGCGCATCGACAAATGGTTCCTGCGCCAGATCGCCGAGATCATCGCGGAAGAAGCCGCGATCAGGACGAGCGGCCTGCCGAAGGATGCGGCCGAGTGGACGCGCATCAAGGCGATGGGCTTTTCCGACGTGCGCCTTGCGAAACTGACGGGCAGCAAGGAGCTGGACGTTCGCGCGGCGCGCCACAAGGCCGGCGTGCGGCCGGTGTTCAAGCGCATCGATACATGCGCGGCGGAGTTCGCAGCGCGCACGCCCTATCTTTACTCGACCTACGAGCAAGGCTGGATCGGGCCGGACGGAAAAGCCATCCCGGCGCAGAACGAGGCCGAGCCCTCGACCCGCCGCAAGGCGATGATCCTCGGCGGCGGGCCCAACCGCATCGGCCAGGGCATCGAGTTCGACTACTGCTGCTGCCATGCCGCGTTCGCCATGGCCGATCTGAAGATCGAATCCATCATGGTGAACTGCAACCCCGAGACGGTCTCGACGGACTATGACACCTCCGACCGGCTCTATTTCGAGCCGCTGACGCTGGAGGACGTGACCGAGATCATCCATGTCGAGCAGTCGGCGGGCGAGTTCCTCGGCGTGATCGTGCAGTTCGGCGGCCAGACGCCCCTGAAGCTGGCGCAGGGCCTCAAGAAATCGGGCGCGCCGATCCTTGGCACTACGCCGGATTCCATCGATCTCGCGGAAGACCGCGAACTGTTCTCGAAACTGCTCGACCGGATTGATTTGAAGCAGGCGCCGAGCGCGATTGCGCGGACAGACGAAGAGGCGGTCAGCGCCGCCAACCGGATCGGCTATCCCGTGATGCTGCGACCGAGCTTCGTTCTCGGCGGGCGTGCGATGGAAATCGTCCACGATGAGAACGATCTTAGGCGCTATGTGCGCGAGGCCGTGCAGGTTTCAGGCGATACGCCGCTGCTCGTCGACCGTTATCTGGCCGACGCCATCGAGGTGGACGTCGATGCGCTGTGCGACGGCAAGGAGACGCACGTCGCCGGCATCATGGAGCATATCGAGGAAGCGGGGATTCACTCCGGTGATTCGGCCTGCTCCATCCCTCCCTACACTCTGGGCAAGGCGATTGTGGATCGCCTCGCCGATCAGGCGCGCAAACTCGCCATGGCGCTCGATGTCAAAGGACTGATGAACGTGCAGTTCGCCGTAAAGGGCGAGGAGATCTATGTCCTGGAGGCCAACCCCCGCGCCTCTCGCACCGTGCCCTTCGTCGCCAAGGCGGTGGGCAGGCCGTTCGCGCGTATCGCCGCCAAGGTGATGACAGGCGAGACGATAGCGTCATTCGGCATCGGCGCAGGACCCATCGTCGGCCCACGCGTCGCAGTGAAGGAAGCAGTGTTCCCCTTCTCGCGTTTCCCGGGTGTCGATCCGCTGCTGGGACCGGAGATGCGCTCGACCGGCGAGGTGATGGGCCTCGATACCTCATTCGATGCAGCCTATCTCAAGGCGCAGATCGCAGCAGGCATGTCGCTGCCGGCTTCGGGCTGCGTGTTCATTTCGGTACGCGAGGGCGACAAGCCCGCGATCGAACAGACTGCGCGCGATATGGCAACGCTCGGCTTCTCGATCATCGCCACGGCGGGAACGGCAAAATACCTCGCAGGCAAGGGCATCGCCGTCCAGCCTGTGAACAAGGTGGCCGAGGGCCAGCCGCACGTGGTTGACGCGCTGATCAATGGCAAGGTGCAGCTCGTGTTCAACACAACCGAGGGGGCCCAGTCCCTGCTTGACTCGGCCTCCATCCGGCGTGCCGCCCTGGCCCAGGGTATCCCCTATTACACAACCGTTTCGGGGGCGCGCGCCGCCGTTCAGGCGATCCGGGCCCTCAAAACACGCCCGCTTGAAGCCGGAGCGCTTCAGACCTACTCTTGATCATTCGAGACGGGCGGTCGCTGGCCGCCCGATATGATGATTCCGTGTAATTGCGGCGCTTTTCCATAGGACTACCCATGCAGCGCATTCCCATGACCTCAGGCGGCTTCGAAGCCCTGCAGGCCGAACTCAAGGTTCTCAAGTCCGAGGAGCGCCCGAACGTGATCGCGGCGATTGCCGAAGCGCGCAGCCATGGCGACCTGTCCGAAAATGCCGAGTATCACGCCGCCAAGGAGAAACAGTCCTTCATCGAGGGCCGGATTGCGGAACTTGAGGACAAGCTGGCGCGGGCAGACGTGATCGACACCTCGCGCCTCACGGGCAAGACGGTGAAGTTCGGCGCCACCGTCAAGGTGACCGACGAGGACACCGGCGAGACCTTCACCTACAAGATCGTCGGCGAGGACGAGGCAAATGTGAAGGAGAAGAAGATCTCCATCGCCTCGCCGATCGCGCGCGCCATGATCGGCAAGGAGGAAGGCGATACCGCCGAAGTGTCCGCTCCCGGCGGCGCAAAGTCCTACGAGATCGTCTCCATCGCCTGGAAGTAGTTTGAGCACCGGCAAGCCAGGACCTTCGGTCTGGTGCGTCGCAGACGGGCGCGCAGGCATTCTCAACCAGACGCTGGCGCTCGCCGCTGCGCTCGCCGAGCCCGCCCGCGCGGCAGCGCTGGCGCACATCCGCTCCCAAGCGCATCGCGACACACCGATGATCCTGCAACCGGAAGGATGGCAGCTCACCCTGCCGCCCGATCTCTGGCCCTCGCCGATGGCGGCGCTGCCGGCTGACCAGCGCTCTCTGCTTGCGCCGCCCTGGCCGGATGTCTGGATTGCGGCGGGGCGGCGGTCGATCCCCTATTCGCGGATGATGCGAAAGCTTTCAGGCGGCAAGACGCTTGTCGTGCAGGCCCAGAACCCGCGTGTCGGGCTATCCGCATTCGACCTTGTGGTCCCGCCCGAGCATGACCAAGTGCGCGCGGCGCCGAATGTCTTTCCGATCGTGGGACCACCTGTCTGGTTTGCAAAGGCGCGGGTCGATGATGCGGATGCGCGCTTTCCCGCGCTGCGCGCTGCGCAAGGGCAGAAGGTGCTGGTGTCGATCGGCGGGGATTCGAAGGCCTACCGGATGACGGAGGCGAACGTCGCCAGCATCGAGGGCGCGATCCAGCGCCTCGCCGAGGGGCGGACCTTCTGGATCACCGTCTCGCGCCGCACGCCGGAGCATGCGCGCGTGCGCCTGCGCCGGCTGGCCGCGACACTCGGCGGGGTTTTCTGGGAGACGGAGGCGCGCGACGGGCCGAACCCCTATGTCGCCTTTCTTGCAAATTGTGACATGGCGATGGTGACCTGTGAGAGCGCCAACATGATCGCGGACCCGGCCTTCTTCGGAAAGCCGGTTCACCTCCTCAGGCTCGACGGCGGCTCGCCGCGGTTCGACCGGCTGCACCGGGGTTTCATCGGGCGCAACGCTGCACGCTGGTTCACCGGCGGCTTGCAGACCTGGAGCTATGCCCCGGTGCGCGAGGCGGGGCGCGCGGCCGACGAGATTGTCCGGCGGTTGGTTGAGCGGCATCCAAACCGCTAGAAAAACTCAACTGACCCAAAGGGGCCCCGGATGCCCTTTTTCGCCCACACCTGCATCCCCAGAATATCTGGGCTGGCGCACCCTGCCCCATTTCGCGCGCCGGACTGGCCCGTTAGGAAGGGGCAGACACAGGATTTGACATGACCGCCGTGCGCCATTCCCAGATCATCATTCTCGGCTCCGGTCCCGCCGGCTACACGGCCGCCATCTACGCCGCGCGGGCGCTGCGCAAGCCGATGCTGATCGCCGGCATCCAGCCAGGCGGGCAGCTCACGATCACCACCGACGTCGAGAACTATCCAGGCTTTGCCGACGTCATCCAGGGCCCCTGGCTGATGGAGCAGATGCGGGCGCAGGCGATCCATGTCGGCACGGAGATGGTGGAGGACCACATCATCAAGGCCGACCTGCAGAACAGGCCCTTCACGCTGACAGGCGACAGCGGACAGATCTACACGTGCGATGTGCTGGTCGTGTGCACGGGCGCGCAGGCCAAATGGCTGGGTCTCGAAAGCGAGACCAAGTTCAAGGGCTTTGGCGTTTCGGCGTGCGCCACGTGTGACGCCTTCTTCTATCGCGGCAAGGAGGTCATCGTCGTCGGCGGCGGCAACACAGCCGTCGAAGAGGCGCTGCACCTCACGCACTTCGCCTCAAAGGTGACGGTCGTTCACCGCCGCGACCATTTCCGGGCGGAGAAGATCCTCCAGGACCGGCTGTTCCGGAATCCGAAGGTCAACGTGCTGTGGGATACCGAGCTGGCCGATGTGATCGGACAGGAAGGCCCGCTCAGCGTCACCAAGGCCAGGCTGCGCAATCTCAAGACCGGCGCGATCACCGAACAGCCCGTGCACGGCATCTTCATCGCCATCGGCCATGCGCCACAGACGCAGCTGTTCACCGGGCAACTGGAGATGAAGCTCGGCGGCTACATCAAGACCGCGCCCAATTCGACGGCGACCTCCATCCCCGGCGTGTTCGCGGCTGGCGACGTGGCGGACGATGTCTTCCGGCAGGCCGTGACGGCGGCCGGTCTCGGCTGCATGGCGGCTCTGGAGGCCGAGAAGTATCTTGAGGGCCTGCCCAAGGAGGCGCCCGCGATTGCGGCGTACTGAGTTATGGCGGATCGCCCTGCCTATGACCGCTGGATTGCCGCACTCCGTCCCACCGGCATCGAGGTGATCGAAGGGGTGCTGAAGGCCCTCCCCGGGCGGCTCGATGCGCCGGATGTGAAGCCCGGCGAACCGTTGCGCGCGGGCGGCTATGGCGAGGACCGCAGCATCTACACCCAGACGCTCTTTGCGCCCGACGGCGAGGAGCCGCGCACGATTCATCTTGGCATCGATGTGTTCGCGCCCGCGGGCGCTGACGTGGTCACCCCACTCTCGGGGCGCGTGCACTCCTCGCGGATCAACGAGGCCGAGGGCGATTATGGCCCGACCATCATCCTCGAACATGCGCCTGTGGCGGGCCTGAAGTTTCACACGCTGTATGGCCACCTGAGCCGCGACAGTCTCAAGGGCCTCAAGCCCGGCACGGCCTTCATGGCGGGCGAGAAGATCGCGGAGCTGGGAACGCGGCGCGAGAATGGCGGCTGGGCCCCGCACCTGCACTTCCAGATCATCCTCGATATCGGTTTGGCGAAGGGCGATTATCCCGGTGTCTGCCGACGCAGCGAACAAGCGCACTGGCTTTCGATCTGCCCGGATCCGAGCCGGCTGCTCGGGCTCCAAGCTTAACACCCACTGCGAAACTTGATGCTTACAATCAACCGGGGCGAAACCCCGGCGTGGCGGACTGAAGGCCGGACCTGCCTGACTTGAACGAGGTCCAGGCTCGACTGCGGATTGGGTGGCCGCATGCACACTGTCCAGTATCTTGCGTCCTATGGCGCCGTAGCCGTTGCCTCGGGGGCGGCGGTCTTCATGTTCATGCGGCAGCCGGAAGCACCCCTGGCGCCCGTATCGCTTGCGGGCGCGGCGATCGCCGACGACTTGCCTGCAGACGACGCCAGCCCCAGCCCGTCCTGCGCCGGTGAAGACCTCGCCGTGGTCCGGCTCAAAATCGCCGACTATATCCAGAGTGCGCTGGCGCGCGGCGAAACGCGCACGCCGGAACTGGAGCTGGAAGCCGCCCTGTCCGCATGTTCGCTGGAGGAGATCGAAGCCATCGGCCGCGATCTGCGCGAGCAGGCGCAGAGCCGGCTGCGGCGGTAGGGCATGGAGCATGTCCAGCGCATGGTCCGACACTAGTGTCTCTGCGACACGACCCAGTCGAGCAGCTTGCGGAAGCTGGCGGGTGAGGCTTCGTGCGGCAGGTGCCCGACCCCGCGAAGCACCTCGATCCCCGCATTCGGCAGCGTCTGGGCAAGGCGAAGGGCGTGAATTGTCGTACTGACCACGCCGTCGCTGTCTCCCGCCAGGATCGCGACCGGCATGCGGATGTCAGTGTAGTGGTCCTGCTGTGCGATCACTTCACGCTTGGCTGCGACCATGTCCTCGGCATTCGCCCGCAAGGGACCCGGCTCTGCCGCTCGCGCGACGCGCGCGCCTTCGAGCCAGCCCTGGGGCGGCAGGTTCGGCCGGAAAGCATCTTCCATCCCCCGCCTCACCGCTGCGTCCGCAAAAGGCCGGGCGAGGACATGATTGAACAGGCCGCCGACCAGCGGGTTGGACGACCAGTAGAAATGCCAGCTGACACCCCCGGGCCATTCATAGGCGACCGGAGCGATCAGAAGGAGGCCGCCCACCAGATCCGGCCTGTCGAGCGCCAGGCGCAGCGCGACTGCGCCGCCCCATGAATGGGCGATGATCACGGGCTTGTTGAGCCCGAGCTGGCCGATCACGCCTGCTGCGACCATGGCCTGCCTGGTCAGCGTATCGGAATCCGCCGGTCGCGCAGAGGTGAAGCCCATGCCGGGGCGGTCGTAGGCCGCGAAGCGGAACTCATCTTTCAGCAGCGGCACGACCGTCGGCGCCCACGTGCCGATATGGGAGAACGCGCCGTGGATCAGGAGCAGCGGCTCTCCTGCCTCAATTCCCCAGGTTGCGATGTGGGTGGAGACGCCGGCGGCATCGACAAATCTCATGCAGGAAATGTCCGCCTCCGGAAACATGGCGCAAGCCAACGCGCCGAGAGCCGCAGCTGGTCAAGCCGTCCTCCGCACACGCACGGCACGAAGTCCGATCGCTGTTGCGGGCCCGCTGCGTCTACGCGCGGCTCGGGGCAACGGTTCAGCGCAAAGAGGGGTGGGCCCGCAGGTATACCCTTGCGGTCCAGGGCTTGTCGGCCGTCACCGTCGAAAGCTCCAGCTTCGCGATGTTCGCGAACATGGTGCAGACATTCGCGTCGAGATGGCCCCAGCGCGCAGTCTGCTCGGCCTTGACGGCGCCGGTTGCGCCGGAGGTCACATTGCAGATCACCGCATCCCAGCGTGCCTCAGGCGTCTGGTTCCACAGGACAGGCGTGGACGGCATGTCCGAGACCCTGACCTCGAATGTGGCATCGAACCTCTCGGCGCCGACATCGGCAGGTGCAAGGCGCGGCCCGATCATTCCGACCGGCTGGGCCGCCGCCGGCAGCGCCGCAAGAACGAGACTGGCAATCGCAGCACGACGCATCACTTTCCTCCGCATTATCCCGATGGGCGAGCAAACGCTGCAGCGGGCCAAACATCAATGCGGAAGGCGTGAGTGTCCGGTGTCACGCTCAGGCGGCGGCGAGCAGGCTTTCGAACAGCTTCACGCCGTCATTGCCGCCTTCCTGGCCCGCCATGGCGCGCTCCGGATGGGGCATCATGCCGAGCACACGGCCGTTCTCCGACAGGATGCCGGCAATGTCGCGCGCCGAGCCGTTGGGGTTGCCGAGATAACGGAAAGCAACGCGGTCCTCGCCCTCAAGGCGGTCGAGCGTTGTATTGTCGGCAAAATAGTTGCCGTCATGGTGCGCAACCGGGAAGGACACTTCGCGCTGGTCCTTGTAGCCCGCAGTGAAGGCCGAGGAGTTGCTGGCGATCGCGAGCGGCTGGGGTCGGCAGACGAAATTGAGCGAGGCGTTGCGCAGGAGCGCGCCGGGCAGTAGGCCGAGCTCGGTTGCGACCTGGAAGCCGTTGCAGATCGCGAGCACATACCCGCCCTTTGCGGCATGGGCGCGGATCGCATCGCCGATGGGCGAGGCTGCCGCCATGGCGCCCGAACGCAGATAGTCGCCATAGGAAAAGCCGCCAGGCAGGACGACAAGGTCGAGTCCGTCGGGCAGCCTACCGTCCTTGTGCCAGACCATCGCAGGCTCCTGCCCCGTGACCTGCCGCAGCGCAGTTTGCGCATCGCGATCGCAGTTGGAGCCGGGGAAGACGATGACGGCGGATTTCATGGACAAATCCCTTTGCGCCGGGCCTCTAGCAGCTTTCGCGCCGAGTCGCGAGGGCCGCATATCTCCGCTATTTGTAGAAGATCACCGCGGCGCCGATCGCAATCAGTGCAAAGCCGACCGCGTGTTTCCACGTGAGCGGTTCGCCCAGCACCCAGACGGAGAAGCCGGCGAACACGACAAGGGTAATGACTTCCTGCATCGTCTTGAGTTCGGCGGCCGAATAGACGGCGTGGCCGATGCGGTTGGCGGGCACGGCCATGCAGTATTCGACGAAGGCGATGCCCCAGCTGGCGAAGATGACCAGCAGCAGCGGCGAGTCCTTGAACTTGAGGTGGCCATACCAGGCCAGCGTCATGAACAGGTTCGATCCGATCAGCAGGATGATGGGCATCCAGTGTGCTGGCGTCATGAATTTCCCGAAAGGCTGCCACCCGATTTTGGACAGATTCTCGGCCTAGCCTTTGGTGCGGTCAATTCTTCCGGCGGAGATTGCGATGCACAGGCTCCTGGCTGCGGCAGCCCTGCTGGCCCTGGCGGGCTGCAATGCAGTTGAGGGACTGGGTCGCGACCTGCAGAATATTGGCGGTGTGATCAGCGGCACGGCGACAGGCGTCCAGAACGCCTCGGCCCCGCCGCGTCAGCCTCTGCCGGCCGAACAGCCGATTGTTCCGGACAGTTGCGACCCCGATGCGAACGGCCTGGTGTTGGAAGGCTGCCCCGTGCGCCCATAGCGCGGCGGTCTTGCGCTTGCAGAAACCGGCCCGAGAGGCCATGTTTTGGCTCACGGGACCCAAGCAAGGGGATATCTGATGCGCAAACTCTTCCTCGCCATCGCACTCGCTGCGCCGCTGCTGGCCTCAGCGTGCAACACCATCGCCGGCCTCGGCAAGGACGTGCAGGCCGTGGGCGACGTAATGACGGATTCGGCCGAGAAGACGAAGTAGGTTCCTTCCGGCCGGGAAGGAGCCCGACATGGCGACCTCGCCGTTCCTGTGGAACTGGCTCGCCAAGGGCTATGCAAAATCACCTGTCGCGGACGAGGCGGCCTATCAGCGAAAACTGGAGGTGACCCGCTCCTTTTTCACGCCAGCCTCGGAAGTGATGGAGTTCGCATGCGGCACGGGCACGACGGCGGTGAGCCACGCACCCTTCGTGCGCCACATCCACGCCTACGACATCTCAAGGAACATGCTCGACATTGCGCGCGGCCGGGCGCGCGATGCGGGCGCTTCCAATGTCACGTTCGAACTGGCCGATATCATTGATCTCGATCTACCCGGTTCACGCTTCGACGTGGTGATGGGGCATTCGATCCTTCACCTCCTCAGCCCGAAGGCGCGCAAGGCCGTGCTGGCGAAGGTTCAGCGGTTGCTGAAGCCGGGCGGCGTCTTTGTCTCAAGCACAATGTGTGGGGAGGCCATCCCGGGCTGGGGAAAGGCGCTGATCCCCATCATGCGCGCCCTGCCCCTGATGCCACCCGTGCAGGCGCTGGCGCGCGAGGACCTTCGCCGCGATATCACGGATGCTGGCCTCGCAATCGAGCACGACTGGTCGCCAAAGCCGAGATCGCCGCTGTTCCTTGTCGCGCGCAAGCCGGACGTGACGTCTGCCTAGACGATCTCGATTGCGTAGCGTTCGACCACGGTGTTGGCGAGCAGCTTCTCGCACATGTCCCTGACACGTTTTTCGGCGTCTGCCCTTGACAGTTCATCGGCGAGCTCGATCTCGATCGTCTTGCCGCAGCGCACGGATTTGACTTCGTCGAAGCCAAGACGACCCAGCGCATCGCCCACCGCCTTGCCTTGCGGATCGAGCACCCCGGCCTTCAGGGAGACATGAACCTTCGCGCGCATGACCTTGCTACTTTCCATTGAAGGAGAGGATTTCAGCTCCGCCCGCTTCCTTGATGATTCCGAGCCTGCGCGCAACCTCGGCATAGGCCTCGGTGACGCCGCCGAGATCGCGGCGGAAGCGGTCCTTGTCGAGCTTCTCGCCCGTCGTCATGTCCCACAGGCGGCACGAGTCAGGGCTGATCTCGTCGGCCAACACCGTACGCACCATCTCACCCTCATAGAGGCGCCCGTACTCGACCTTGAAGTCCACCAGCTTGATCTGCGCGCCAGCGAAAAGGCCGGTGAGGAAATCGTTGATGCGCAGCGTCATCGCAATGATGTCGTCGATCTCCTGGTGGCTCGCCCAGTTGAACGCGGTGATATGCTCCTCGGTGACCATGGGATCGCCGAGCTCGTCCTTCTTGTAGCAGAACTCGATGATCGAGCGCGGCAGCGGCGTGCCCTCCTCGATGCCGAGCTTTTTCGACAGCGAGCCGGCGGCGACGTTCCGGCAGATCACTTCCAAAGGGATGATCTCGACTTCACGGATCAGCTGTTCGCGCATGTTGAGCCGCTTCAGGAAGTGCGTCGGCAGGCCGATGCCGTTCAGCTGCGTCATGACGAATTCGCTGATGCGGTTGTTGAGGACGCCCTTGCCGTCCAGGACCGCGCGCTTCTCGTTGTTGAAGGCCGTCGCATCGTCCTTGAAGTACTGGATCAGCGTGCCCGGCTCGGGACCCTCGTAAAGGATCTTCGCCTTGCCTTCGTAGATTTTCCGGCGCTTGGCCATGTCGCGTCTCCTGGGCCGGAGGGCGCGAAATGCCCCCGACTCGTGTCGGAAAAAGGGTTCCTAGCCCATCCGGGGATGGACGTCCCGTCCGGCATCGTCGCGGGGGTGTTTTTGGCCCTTCCCAGTGGCTATATCGCCGTGTGAAGGACTGGACGCAAGCGACCACAGGGAGACAAGCTTTGAGCGGATTCGACAAGCGCGAACGGGCGGAAGAAGGCAAGTTCGCCCTCGACCAGGAATTGCGGTTCAAGGCAAATGCCCGTCGAAACAAGCTGTTGGGATTGTGGGCAGCCGAAAAGCTCGGCAAGACGGGCGAGGCTGCGGCGACCTACGCCACCGATGTCGTCAAGTCTGACTTCGAAGCGCCTGGGGACGAAGACGTGTTCCGGAAGGTGAAGGGCGATCTTGACGCGGCGGGCGTGGCGATTACCGACCACCAGCTGCAGCGCCAGATGGCCGAGCTGATGGAAACAGCGGTCCAGCAGGTCAAGTCCGAGAAGAAGTAGGCTTCGCGCCGCTGTCGGAAGGGGATAGGCTGCCACCTGCAAGCAGGGCGTGGGGCGTCCCGTGGCTTTCCGATTTCGGACTTCCTCTGTTGTCTGGCTGGCCATTGGCGCCGTGATGTTCGCCGTGGCGATCTGGCTCACCGACATGGTGACGCGGCTCGCTCCAGACCCGATCGCGACCAACACTTACCGCCCGGACCGGATGCCGTTCCAGATGGCGGCCGTCCTGACGGCGCGCCAGGTCGATGCCGACACGGGCTATGAGTACACGGTGAGCTATGCCGATTCGGACCGGCCCGGGCGGGTCAACATCACGTTCTTTGTGCACCCGCCGGACCAGCCGATCATCCTTCTCGCCAGCAGGACCGATCCGCCGGACTGCTATCTGATCAGCGAGTTCTTTGCAGAGGATCCGCCACCCAGCCAGATGATCGCGGCGGATATCCTCAACGACATCGAGAACAACCAGAAAGTCTACCAGCTTCGCCCGGTCTGGCAGGATGCTTCGGCCGAGGAGCAGATCATCCGCTGCTATACGCCATCGCTGACGCGACACGTCAGCTTCACAGGCCGGGCTGCCGACTTCTATTTCAATGACCGGCCGCCACCGGACGCTCCCAATGCGGTCGCTGTCCCACGGCTGCTCTTCCGCTTCAGCGGCATCGCGCAGTCGCGCGACCTGTCCTTCCGCGGCGGGGTGGACTTGCAGGAAGGACGCGACGCCCGCGAGACCTCGCGCTTTCTCAACGCCGACACGGTGATGTCGGTACATTGGGAACAGGCCGGCCAGCAGAGCCTTCGCGACACGCTTCTGATCGTGATCGGCACGCTGATCGGCATCGGCGTCACCGTCCTGATCGAGGCGGTGAAGCCGTATCTGGAGGCGTTGGAACGGCCGCGCGCGAGTATGGGAGCAAAGCGAGAGGAACGTCCCGCCGAACCAGGACAACCCGTCCAGCCGGCCCCGCCCGCGCAGCCGCCACCGCCCGCCTGACGGCGGGGGCAGGTGTCATGGTGAACGCGAAGCGTGAAAACCGGCCGAGCCTGCTGCCGACTCCCTTAGCACTTTCGCGGCAGGCTTTGGCCTTGTGACTGGCCCCCGACAGTCTGGCCCGGCCGGGTCCCCCTCTCCCCGCCTCCCTGGCGGTTGCGCCACGTCCACCGGCGCCGGAGATCCGGTCGGAGCAGCAGCGCTCCCCCCGCGCTAGGCTGCTCCGCCATCATGGCCTTGGGCCGGAGCGACGGTGCGGCGCTCCGGTCCCTTGTTTGTCAGCTGTCCCCGAACACACGCGCAAAGATCACGTCGACGCCCTTGAAGTGGTAGTCGAGATCGAACATCTCGCGGAGTTCAGCCTTGCCCAGCAACTTCGCCACGTCGACGTCGGCTTCGAGGTTGGCGAGGAAGTCGCCGTCCTTGCGGTTGGCGTCGCGCCAGACCTTCATCGCATTGCGCTGGACCATGCGGTAGGCATCCTCGCGGCTCGCGCCTTTCTCGACCAGCGCGAGCAACACGCGCTGCGAATTGTGCAGGCCGCCGAGCCTGCCGAGATTGGCAGCCATGTTCTCCGGATAGACCAGCAGGTTCTCGATCACGCCCGCGAGGCGATTGAGCGCGAAGTCGAGATGAATCGTGGCGTCTGGCCCGATGCCGCGCTCGACGGATGAGTGCGAGATATCCCGCTCATGCCACAGCGCGACATTCTCCATCGCCGGCGCCACAGCCGAGCGCACCAGGCGCGCAAGGCCGGTGAGGTTCTCCGTCAGCACGGGGTTGCGCTTGTGAGGCATCGCGGATGAACCCTTCTGCCCTTCGGAAAAGAACTCCTCCGCCTCCAGCACTTCCGTGCGCTGCAGGTGGCGAATCTCCGTCGCCAGCCGCTCGATGCTCGATGCAATGACGCCGAGCGCGGCGAAGAACGCGGCGTGCCGGTCGCGCGGGATCACCTGTGTCGAGACGGGCTCCACAGCGAGGCCGAGCCGGGCCGCCACCTTCTCCTCGAGGCGCGGATCGATGTTGGCGAAGGTGCCGACAGCGCCCGAGATCGCGCACGTGGAGATTTCCGCGCGCGCCGCCTCGAGTCGCGTCCTTCCGCGCGCGAACTCGGCATAGAAGCCGGCCAGCTTGACGCCGAACGTGGTGGGCTCGGCGTGGATGCCGTGGCTGCGGCCGATGGTCGGCGTCAGTTTGTGCTCGAACGCGCGCTTCCTCAGCGCGGCCAGCACGCGGTCCATGTCCTTCAGCAGGATGTCGCTCGCCCGCTGCAGCTGCACCGCAAGGCAGGTGTCCAGCACATCCGACGACGTCATGCCGAGATGGAGGAAACGCGCCTCATCGCCCACATGCTCCGCCACGGACGTCAGGAAGGCGATGACATCGTGCTTCACTTCGCGCTCGATCTCGTCGATGCGCGCGACATTGAAGCCGCCACGCGCTCGTACGGCCTTCGGCACATCGGCCGGGATCAGACCCAGCTCGGCCATGGCTTCGGCCGCAAGCGTCTCGATCTCGAGCCAGATGGCGTAGCGCTGCTCCGGCTCCCAGATCGCAACCATCTCGGGACGGGCATAGCGGGGAATCATGGGCGGCTCCGGCGAGGTCTGCGGAGGCTTTATGACGGTCGAACCGCATTGTCACCCGCCGGAAAGTCCTGCCCGTTTTGACAACCCGTGCGCGTTCCCACGATACTATGGCCCGGAGACATCGCCGGGCGGACATGACTTTCGCGATCCATCACATCACGCCGACCAACACCGCCCTGCTCTCGCACGTCGATCCGGACGTGTTCGACCACGCCATCGACATGGCCCGAGTCGCGGCCTACGCGGCCGACCCGTTGCACGCGATGTTCGTAGCGGTGGAGGATGGGCTGGTGGTCGGCCAGATTCGCGGCAGCGTTCACCTGCAGCCTGACCGCGCGCCGGATCTCTATATCGACAACCTGGGCACGGCGCCGTCGCGCCAGCGGCGGGGCATCGCCTCAGAGCTGATGCGCACCATGCTGGCCTGGGGCGAGGCGAAGGGTTGCATCTATGCCTGGGTCGCCACCGAAACCGACAACGACCAGGCCAAGGGCTTCTACGCCGCGCAGGCCTTCACGCACGGCACAATCGCCATGTTCGCGCTGGAGCTCGACTAGACGTTCAGCGCGTACCCGGCCGAGCGCACGGTTCGGATCGGATCGTCTCCGCCGCCCTTGCTCAGCGCTTTGCGAAGACGTCCGATATGCACGTCGACGGTGCGGGTCTCGACATAGACGTCGGACCCCCACACCGCATCGAGCAGCTGTTCGCGGCTGAAGACACGGCCGGGATGCTGGATGAAATAGTCGAGCAGGCGAAACTCCGTCGGCCCGAGATGAACATCAACGCCCGCGCGCGTCACCTTGTGCGCCGCGCGATCCATCGAGATGTCGCCGACGACGACCACATCTTCGGCCAGCGCAGGGCGAATGCGCCGCATCACGGCGCGGATGCGCGCGGTAAGCTCGGACATCGAGAACGGCTTGGTCATGTAATCATCGGCGCCGATGTCGAGCCCGCGGATGCGGTCGCTCTCCTCGGTGCGCGCCGTCAGCATGATGATCGGCAGGTTGCGCGTCGCCTGCTGCGAGCGCAGCCGCCGCGCCACCTCAATGCCGGCAAGCTTGGGCAGCATCCAGTCGAGCAGCACGATGTCGGGCTGGCGCTCCGCCACCTGCAGGAGGGCATCCTCGCCGTCGGTCGCGATTGCGACCTCATAGCCTTCCTTGACCAGGTTGTAGCGGATCAGCTCGACCAGCGGCGCCTCGTCCTCGACAATCAGCGCATAGGGTCGCGTTGCGGCCGCTGGACGCATGATCGGGCGCTCGAAATCAGTTGCTGTTGAGGGCATCGACCTTGGGCCTTTCCGTCGGCAGCTGTTCGCCGGTCACGAGGAAGTGGATTTCTTCGGCGATGTTGGTGCAGTGGTCGCCGATCCGCTCGAGATTCTTGGCGACAAAGAGCAGATGGGCACAGGCGGAGATCGTACGCGGGTCCTCGATCATGTAGGTAACGACTTCGCGGAACAGCGACTGATAGTGCTCGTCGACTTCTTCGTCGCGCGCCCAGACCCTGCTGGCCGCGTCTGTTTCCAGCGCGGTATAGGCGTCGAGCACGCGCTTCAGCTGCGCCGTCACCAGCCGGCCCATGCGCGCCACGCCTTTGAGGGCGCCGACGGCGTCGATCTGATCGACCAGCTTCACGCGCTTGGCGATGCTCTTGGCCAGATCGCCCACGCGCTCCAGCTCGGTTGCGATCTTGAGCGCGGAGATCACCTGCCGTAGGTCGCGCGCGAGGGGTTGCCGGAGAGCAAGAAGCCGCAGGATCTTCTTCTCGACCTCGACCTGCAAGGCGTCGATCTGGGGATCGCGCGAGACCACCGTTTCGGCCAGCACCAGGTCGCGCGCTGCTATCGCCTGGATCGCGTCCGACAGCATGTCCTCCGCAAGGCCGCCCATGCGCGCGAGATCGCCGGAGAGTTCTTCCAGGTCCTGCGAGAACGACCTGACTGTGTGCTCGGTCATGTTCTTTGTCCTTTCACCGGCAGTCTACAATAAGCTGACGCTTACCCGAACCGCCCGGTAATATAGTCCTGCGTGCGCGATTCCCGCGGATTGGTGAAGATCGTCTCGGTTGGCCCTGTTTCCACCAGTTTTCCGAGGTGGAAGAAGGCCGTCTGCTGGGACACGCGGGCGGCCTGCGCCATCGAGTGAGTGACGATCACGATGCAGTAATTCGCCTTCAGCTCGTCAATGAGTTCTTCGACCTTCGCCGTCGCGATCGGGTCCAGCGCCGAGCACGGTTCGTCCATCAGGATGATCTCGGGGTTCACGGCGATCGCTCTTGCAATCACCAGGCGCTGCTGCTGGCCGCCCGACAGGCTCATGCCGGGCGCGTTCAACCTGTCCTTGACCTCGTCCCACAGGCCCGCCTTCTGAAGCGACATCTCGACGATCTGCTGCAGGTCGGCCCGCGATCCGGCAAGTCCATGCAGGCGCACACCGTAGGCCACATTGTCGAAGACGGATTTCGGGAACGGGTTTGGCTTCTGGAACACCATGCCGACCTGCGCACGCAGAAGGACCGGGTCGACATCACGTGCGTTCACATCCTGACCGTCGATCAGCACCTCGCCGGTGACGCGACAGTTCGGGATGGTATCGTTCATTCGGTTGATCGAGCGCAGAAAGGTCGACTTGCCGCAGCCGGACGGGCCGATCAGCGCCGTCACCGATTTTTCCGGCATGTCGAGCGAGACATCAAACAGCGCCTGCTTGTCGCCGTAGAACACAGAAACTTCGCGTGCGGATACCTTTGCGGCCGGCGCCTGGGTCCGGGGTGCGCCCTGCAGAGGCGTTGCGACGCGAAGCTGGGGCATGATGGGCTCCATCCGGCTCATCGCCGTCTCCACGCCGCGGTCGCCGACATGCGAATCTCACCGGCCCCCGCTGTCTTGCCAGCCCAGGTGGACACGTACCGGATCGCCATCACTACCCAACGCCCGCTTTCCTGAGAGTCATGTAGGCGCCGATTGTGACAGTCCTGCGAAGCGGGTCTGGCTTACCCTGCGGCAGTCCGCCCGTTTGTGGATAGATGGGCGAATCAATGCCTTTGCCTGCTCCCAGACGGGGTGTTTTCTGCCAGAAAGCGCCCACAACAGGCAGGGATTCCGACGCGTGCACGACGGTTTGAGCCTATCCGAACACGACATGAGCGCGGAGCGGGGATTTCTTTGCGGTTACAACGCGGCCGATGTTGTCCTCCCGTCGGACCTAAGCGCGGCCGCGGACGCGGCCCGTGACCTTCCACGAACCCTGCTCACCGGCCGCGTCCGAAAGCACCTTGAAGCACTTCCCGTGCTCGACCTCGAGCGCTTCTGCGCCGAGGCGAGCGATGCGCAACTCCGCACCGCAATGGTTCGCTACTCCTTTATGGTGCAGGCCTATGTCTGGGGCGAACCCGAAGCGCCGAAAATCCTGCCCGCGCAGCTCGCCGTGCCGATCTGGGCGCTGGCCAAGCGCCTCGGCCAGCAGCCGCTGCTGCCCTACTCGGCCTATGTGCTCGACAACTGGGACCGGCTTGATCGCAACAGCCCGATCAGGCTCGACAACATCTGGATGATCCAGAACTTCCTCGCCGGTCAGGACGAGGCCTGGTTCGTGCTCGTGCACGTGGCGATCGAGGCGCGCGCCGGTGAGATGCTGGCGGAGATTCCGAAACTGGTCGAAGCTGCCGCCAATGGCGATGCGAAGGCAGTCGAGGCCGGCCTCGCGCGTTGCAATCACGTGTGGGACGACGTCAACGCCATCTTCGACCGCATGCCTGAACGCTGCGATCCCTATGTCTACTTCCACCGCGTTCGCCCCTACATCCACGGCTGGAAGGACAATCCAGCACTCGCGGACGGACTTATCTACGAAGGTGTCGGCGAAACGGGCGGCAAGCCGCAGGCCTTCCGCGGGCAAACTGGCTCGCAATCGACAATCGTGCCCTCGATGGATGCGCTGCTCGGCATCGGACATGCCGCCGATCCGCTGCGCAGCTTCCTCGACGAGTTGCACATCTATCGCCCGCCCGCGCACCGCACGTTCGTCGATCGTGTGCGTGCGATGAGCGGTCTGCGGGCCTTTATCCAGGGGTCGGGCAACCCCAACCTGCGCGACGTCTACAACACCTGCGTGCGCAGCCTCGCACGCTTCCGTACCCGACATCTCGAATACGCCGCCAACTACATTGCCAAGCAGCACAAAGACTCGGCCGGCAATGACACCGATGTCGGCACCGGCGGCACACCCTTCATGAAATACCTCAAGAAGCACCGCGACGAGGCGGAAGAGCACCTGCTGTAGAGTGAAACAGCTGGAGCCCGGTGCGCCGGAGCAGACTTACTCCGCCGCCGCCGCGCCACCCGCGGCCGCCTTGGCCAGGCGTTGCTCCAGCGTGCCGATGTCGCGCGTCGTGAACCTCGCGATCACCTCGCGCCCTTTGGCCACGGCCTCAGCGGTCGTCGTCGTGCCTGCCTGAATGCTGTCCGCAAGTTCCAGCAGTGGCTCATAAACCGGCTCAGGCTCGCCCTGAATGGTAAGGCCGAAGCTTGTGCCGGGGACTTCCAGCCTGTCCCATTCTTTGCGGACCTCGGCCCAGAAATCCTTGGTGGCGGCCCAATAGTTCGTCGCGACCGAAGCGTCGAACTGATCGTTCGGTCGATAGGTGTTCACGCCCTGCTCGCGTGCGATGATCTGCTTGCGTCCCTCGATCATGGCGAGCTTGGAATTATCCTGCTCGTGCACCCAGCCATCGCTTGTCAATGCGTGCCGGTTCACCGCCAGAACGGCATAGTAATCTTTCCGCGTCGTCGACTCGCGACGGGGCAGCGGCCGCAGCTCCGCCGGCGGCGTCCATGCCGACACACCGTAGTCATGCGTCCATATCCCGAGCGCGCCATAACGCGGCGAGTCCTCGACCTGGTAGACCGTCTGGGACCACTTGCCTTCACGATCGGCTTTGTCGATCAGGCGGTTTTCCCAGGCATTGCCGCCGATGAAGACCAGCACGCTCTCCGGCTCATAGCGCCAGTCCTGGCGCCAGTGCTTGACTGGAAACTTCTCGTCGCCTGCTTCGATGACAAGAATATGCTGGAGGCTGATGAAGTCGCCGCGATCCTCGATCACGCGGACAACCTCATAGCCGCCCGAGCGATCCGGCTCACGCACCTTGTAGTCGGGCCTGAAGCCCACCGTCTCGAAGAAGTCGAACCGCACGCGATAGTCGCCCGCCATCGCCTTGATGGCCGCGCGGTCCTGCTCGTACTTGGCGCGCTCGGCCTCGCCCATCACGCTCAGATTCGCAGCAGCTGCGCTGCTCACGCTTGTGCAGGCAGAAAGAGCAAGGCTGCCGGCCAACGCACAGGCCAGCATCGCGCTCCGAAAAAATTCCGACGGCATCATCTGCTTGCGGCCTTCTTTACAATCGCCTCGGCAGGCCAAGTGCTATGCTTGCTGCAAATGCCTTGCAAGCGCATACCAGCGTTCCCGTCGACCGGTCTTCAGCTCACACGGTGCGCCTCATGATGCCACAGCTTGCGACACTGACCTCGCGGATCACGTCGGCCTGTGCGGCCGCACTGGCCTGCACGCTCGCTCCGGTTGCAACCGGCGACACATCCTACCTTCGCCCGAACTGGTTCATCACCGCGACCGACGAACTCGTGACGGTGCAGTCCTCCTTCACAGAGAGCTTCTCCAATCCTGCGGTCGGCGTGAAGTCCGATGGCTGGACCGTGATCGGCCCGGATGGCGCACGGTCCGACTTCAAGACCAAGGTTGAACTCACCCAGCTCACTGCCCTCGAAGCCGACACGAAGGCGAACGGAACATATCGTCTTTCGACCGGCGAACGCCTCGGCCGCATTGGCCAGCAGGTCCTTGTCGATGGCGCATGGCTGCCCAACGCGCCGGGTCGTGCAATTCCACCGGGCGCGCAGACACGCCAGAGCCAGACCGCAACAGTTGCTGACGCCTACGTCACGCGCGGCGCGCCCACCACGGCGCCTCTCGAGGCGCATGTCGGCACGCTGGAGCTCAAGCCCATCACTCACCCCAACGACGTCTATGTCGACAGCGGCTTTGCCCTTCGCGTGATGCTCAACGGCCAGCCTGTCGCAAACCAGCCGGTCGAGATCTGGCGCGAAGGCGGCGCCTATGAAGAGCCAGCCTTTCGCAGGCTCATCATGTCTGCTGCTGACGGCGCCGTGAGCGCGACCTTCGACAAGCCTGGCGTGTACCTGATCTGGACCCGCATGTCGGGCGAAGCGCCAGCCGGCGCGGCCACACCCATCCGCAGCTACACCACGTCCTTGACGCTCGAAGTCCAACCCTAGCTGTCGTTTGCACGCCGCATCGGCAGCACGACCCCGAACGCTGAACCGCGCCCCGGATTACTTTCGACAAGGAAGCTGCCGCGGTGGCGCTGCACCACGTGCTTCACGATGGCAAGCCCGAGGCCCGTGCCGGGCCGCAATCCCCTCCCCGGATCGACGCGGTAAAAGCGTTCGGACAGGCGCGGCAGGTATTGCCGCTCGATCCCCGGCCCGGCGTCTGTGACCCGCAGCGCCACGCATGGCCCGCGTCCCGCGGCCGATACGATCGACATGTGCCCAGCTTCCTCCCATTGCCTGCCGGCCTGCATCACCGCTTCATCGCCCGTCAGGCCCTGCGCCAACGCAACATCGACCATGCCGTTCGGCTCGGAATACTTCACCGCATTGTCGATCAGGTTCTGCACCACCTGCGCCAGCTCGTCGCGAACGCCCGTCACCGGTATCGCTCTTTCCGCACCGCTGACACGGATGGTCACGTCACGCTCAGCCGCCACCGGCGCCAGCGCCTCGGCCACTTCGTTCACAACGTCGGCCAAGTCCGTCTCGCCCTCCGGCGGCCGGTGCTCCGCCAATTCGATGCGGGACAGCGACATGAGATCACTGATCAGGCGCTTCATTCGATCGGCCTGCGCCTGCATGATTTCGAGGAAGCGCTCGCGCGCCTCGGCATCCTCGCGCGCCGGCCCGCGCAGCGTCTCGATGAAACCCGACAGCGAAGTCAGCGGCGTGCGCAGTTCATGGCTGGCGTTGGCGAGAAAGTCGACGCGCGCCATCTCCACCCGCTTGATCTCGGTAAGGTCATGCATGCTCACCAGGATGCCGGCGCCAAGGGGAGCCGCGAAGCACGCGAAGTATCGGTCCGTCTCGCCGCGCTCGGTGAACTCCAGGCGCTGCGCCTCGCCGGTCTTCCGCGCGGCCGCCACTGCATCGAGCAGTTCGGGCCTGCGCACGACAGCCGTCAGTTGCGGCTCGGCGCCGAGGAAACGGAAGGTCCCTCGCGCCGCTGCGTTGGCCGCCTCCACCTTCCCCAGGGCGTCGATGTAGAGAGCAGGCTCCGGCAGCGCCTCGACCAGCGACACGCGGAATGCCTTTTCCTGTTCGGCGCTGGCGCGCGCGGCGCGACGCGCATCGGTATCGTCTGGCGGCTCGCTTGCCGGATCGACCGTGCCGTAGAACCACAGCATTGCAAACGTGGCGACCGCGATAGCCCCAAGCAAAGCGCCCAACCAGCTGGCCTGGCCCAGCAGCGCGAGCAAGGCGAGAACGATCAGAGCGATGCCGGCGAGCGCGCGGAAATCGCTCGCGCGCGTGCGCGCGATGGGCGGCGTGCGTGCCGCGCTCAACGAGGTTTCGGGTCCGTCGGTCATGTCGCTCTCCCTAGACCGATCTGCTTGATTTGTCGCGATTTCTGCGTGTCGCCTGATCGACCTCATATTGAATTACGATAAAAGTCGTTGACAGCGTGGCAAGGCTGGGAGAAATCGTGCCGGCCGGCGGTCAGGCCAGCCCAGACCATCCTCAGAGGTGTCCTTCATGCGAATATCCCTGCTTCTTGCTGCCTCAGCAGCCGTGCTTCTTGCCGCCTGCTCACCCGCGACGCCGACGCCGGCGGCGGAAGCGCCCAAGGCGACACTCGGCGCGTGGGGCATCGAGCTTGCCAACCGCGATGAGGCCGTGAAGCCCGGCGATGATTTCTTCCGCTACGCCAACGGCACATGGCTCGCCAACTTCAAGATCCCCGAGGACAAGGCCCGCTACGGCGCCTTCGACGAACTCGGCGTGAAGTCCGAGAACGATGTGAAGTCGATCATCGACGGCTTCGCCGCAAATCCCCCGGCCGCGGGCTCGAACATCGCCAAGGCTGCCGACTTCTACGCCTCGTGGATGGACGAGGCGACGCTCGAGGCGCGCGGCCTTGAACCCCTCAAGCCTTATCTCGACGAGATCAACGCCATCGCTGACAAGGCCGGCCTTTTGAAAGTCCTCGCAAAAGACGGCTATTCGGCGCCCTTCGGCTTGGGCATCGAGGCGGACGTGGCCGATCCAACCCGCTATGCCGTCTGGGGCGCGCAGGACGGCCTCGGCATGCCGGACCGCGACTACTATCTTGAGAAAAGCGAGAAGTACGACGCCTACCGCGCCGCTTACAAAGCCTATGTCACGAAGATCTTCGAACTCATCGGCGATGCGGCGCCCGCCGCCTCCGCCGACACTGTGATCAGGTTCGAGACCGAGATCGCCAAGGGCCACTGGACGCCTGAACAACTGCGCGTTCCGGACAAGGCGTTCAAGGGTATGTCGGCCGCCGACTTCAAGAAGCTGGCTCCGAACTTCGATCTGGAGCAGTTTGCGAAGGACTCCGGCATCCCAGCCATCACCAATGCGGTCGCCTATGGCGATACCGCGATCACGGCCGGCGCCAAGCTGGTGGATTCTCAGCCAATCGCGGCCTGGAAGAAATACCTCGCCTTCCATATCGCGTCCGACCACGCCGCCTACCTGCCGAAGGTGTTCGATGACGCATCGTTCGAGTTCTACTCGAAAACGCTGCGCGGCGTGCCGGTCAAGCGCGACCGCTGGAAGCGCGGCGTCACACTGCTCGATGCCAACATTGGCGAAGCGCTGGGCGAGGCTTATGCCGCGAAATTCTTCCCGCCGGAAAACAAGGCGAAGATGGATGAACTCGTGGCAAACCTCAGTTCGGCGCTCAAGTCGCGCCTCGAGAAACTCGAGTGGATGGATGAGCCCACGCGCGCCGAAGCGCTCAAGAAGCTCGCCAACTTCGAGCCGCGCGTCGGCTATCCCGACAAGTGGCGCGACTACTCGGCCATGCAGATCGACAAGACCAAGCTGTTCGAAAACATCGTCGCAGCCCGCAAGTTTGAATGGAACCGCCAGGTCGCCCGTCTGGGCGGCCCAGTCGACCGGGCCGAGTGGGGCATGAACGCCCAGGAAGTGAACGCCTACTACAACCCGCTGATGAACCAGATCACCTTCCCGGCCGGCATCCTCCAGCCGCCCTTCTTCGACGTGAACGCCGACCCGGCGGTCAACTACGGCGCCATCGGCGCTGTGATCGGCCACGAGATCGGCCATGGCTTCGACGACCAGGGTTCGGCGTTCGACGCCGTCGGCGTCCAGCGCGACTGGTGGTCGGCCGAGACCAAGGCGAAGTTCAAGGAGAAGACGGCCTCACTCAACGCGCAGTACGCCAAATACTGCCCGCTGCCCGACGCCTGCATCTCCGGCGAACTGACCACCGGGGAGAATATCGGCGACCTTGGCGGGCTGATCATGGCCTATACCGCCTACAAGCAGTCGCTCGGCGGCAAGGAAGCCCCGGTTCTGGATGGTCTCACCGGCGACCAGCGCTTCTTCCTGTCCTGGGCGCAGGTTTGGCGCGCAATGGCTCGCGAGGACGCCTTGAGGAACCAGCTCGCTACCGACCCGCACTCGCCGCCGGAGTTCCGCGTCAACGGCGTCGTGCCGAACATCGACGAATGGTACACCGCCTTCAACGTGCAGCCGACCGACAAGATGTACATCGCGCCCGAACAGCGCGTCCGCATCTGGTAGAAGCGTTCCTCCGAACGCGATCTGGAAAGCCCGCGGTCGCAAGATCGCGGGCTTTTCATTGCCAGCTGTATGGCTGTGCTTGACTTGGCCGGGCCGGCGTCAAGAGTCAGCGCGAAGTCACAGATGGGAAAATCCCTTGACCGCGAGCCTCCTCCAGGGCCTTGGCGCCATGGCCGCCGCGACGGCCCTTGCCCTCGGCGCGTGCGCAGCACCGGCGCCGATTGCAGATCCGGGCGTCCTGCCGCCGGGGATCGCGGTCGCGCCGCGTCTCCTGGCCGAGGAGTTCACGCGGGAACGGCCAGACCTCGGCGACGACTTCTACGGTCATGTCAATTTCGACTGGCTGTCCACCTACCAGCTCCCCGCAGACAAGACATCCTCCGGCGCCACTGAGGAGCTCACCGAAGCGGTCGAGAAGAACGTCCACGCCATGATCGTCGAGATCGTCGCCTCCAAACCTGCAAAAGGCACGGTCGAGCAGAAGATCGCCGACCTCTATAGCGCCGCCATGGATGAGGCCGGGATCGAGGCGCGCGGCGCGGCGCCGCTGGAGCCCCACATCGCGCGCATGCGCGCCGCCCAGACCCATGAGGACATCTTCAGGCTGATGGGGATCATCGGCTACAACGCACCAGTTGGCGTCAGCGTCGACGCCTCGCCCGACGATCCGGACCGCAACGCGGTCTGGTTCTCGCAGGCCGGACTCGGAATGCCCCACCAGGGCTACTATCTCGACGCCAGCCTGCAGTCCGCACCACTGCAGGCCGCCTACCGCAAGCACATTGCCGACATCCTGCGCCTGCTCGGCAATCCGGATCCGGAGGACGGCGCGAAGCGGATCTACGCTCTCGAACGGCGCTTGGCCGAGACACACACCTACGAGGACCGCTCGATCAGCATCACGGAGGCGATGCGTCCGATGTCACGGGCGGAGTTTACAGCGCTGGCGCCGGGACTCGACTGGGACGTGTTCCTCGATGCGGCGGGTTTGGCCGATGCAGACCGGTTCGTCATCACCGACCAGACCGCCGTGCCCGACATTGCAAAACTTGCCCGCAAGATATCGGTCGCGGACTGGAAGCTCTGGATGGAGTACCATTTCGCCAGCGACTTCGCGGCCTACCTGCCGAAGGCCTTCCGCGATTCCACCTTCGACTTCTTCTCGCGCCAGCTCTACGGCGTTGAGCAGGAGCCTGAACGCTGGAAGTTTGCCGTCGCGGTCGTCGAAGAGCAGTTCGGCGAAGCCGTCGCAGAGCTTTACGTGAAGCGCTACTTCCCGGCGGGGCACAAGGCGCAGATCGACGGCATCGTGCACAATATCCGCCTGGCCTTCGAAACACGAATGCGTAGCCTTGACTGGATGGACGAAGCAACTCGCGAGGCTGCGCTTGGAAAGCTCGCCGCGCTGCACGGCATGATCGGCCATCCGGAGACCTGGCGCGATTATTCAGGGCTGACGATCGAGCCGGGCCGTCTGTTCGAGGCGGTCTATGCAAGTTACGAGTTCCACTGGCGCGATCTGCAGGACGACCTCGCCCGGCCCGTCGATCGCCAGCGCTGGGTGGCGCCCGCGCATGTCGTCAACGCCTTCTACAACCCGCTGTCGAACAGCTTCGTCTTGCCTGCAGGCATCCTGCAGCCGCCCTATTTCAGTCCCGACGCAGATCCGGCCGAGAACTATGGCGGCATCGGCGCCGTCATCGGCCACGAGATGAGCCACGGCTTCGACGACGAAGGCCGCCAGTTCGACTCAGCCGGCCGCACGCGCAACTGGTGGACGGAGGAAACTGACGAGCGCTTCAGGATCAAGTCCTACCGGCTTGTCGAACAGTATGACGGTTATTGTCCCTGGTTCGGCGCCTGCGTGAACGGGCTTGGCACGCTTGGCGAGAATATCGGCGACCTCGCCGGCCTCGAAATCGCCTACGCCGCCTACCGCATGTCGCTTGGCGGCAAGGAAGCGCCCGTCATTGACGGGTTGACTGGCGACCAGCGCTTCTTCATCGCCTACGCTCGCACGTATCGCGACAAGGTGCGTGAGGAAGTCGCACGGGCCATGCTCGACAGCGACAACCACGCGCCCAGCCGCTATCGCGTCAACGGCGTGGTTCGCAACATGGACGCCTGGTACGCCGCCTTCAGCATCGCGCCGGACGACCGCCTCTACCTCGCCCCCGCCCAGCGCGTCCGGATCTGGTAGGAGGGGACCCGTACGCGCCTCAGGACGCTGCAAGGACGCCCGTGACGCACGCTTGCAGATACACGTCGACACCCGCAAAAGTGTGAAGTCACCGCGATCCGGACGACCGTATCGGTGGCGCCACGATCCTGCTAAATCCGGAGCCATGCCCACCCCGGACGCCGCACGCTACGCCCGAGACGCTGCAGAGATCATCGGAGCCCGCTTCGAAGATCTCGATGACGGCCAAGGGTATCTCTTCCGCGTGTCGCGGGGGCGCAAAACCATGCTCAGCGGCGGCGGCAATGTGTGCGCTTATCCGGTCAACAGCGCCACAGCTTACACCATCTCGCGCGATAAGGCGCATACCAAGGCGGTGCTCGCTGCGCTCGACCTGCCGGTCATCCCCGGCGGGCTTTTCTTTTCTCATTCACGGCGCGCCGCCCTTCGTTCGACCGGTCACGAGGTCCATGACGCGCACCGGTTCGCCGCCGACATGGGTTATCCGATCTTCGCCAAACCCAATCACGGCTCGCGCGGCGCTTTCGCCGAGGTGATCCATGATCCGGCTGGTCTCGACGACTATGTCAGTCGCATTGCGACGGAATTCGAATCCTTTCTGATCGAGCCGGTTCTCGAGGGTCGGGAACACCGCATCTTCGTGCAGGACGGTCGCGCCGTCTTTCATTCCAGCAAGGCGAGCCCTGCGCTCGTCGGCGATGGCAAGGCCTCGCTCACCGAGCTGCTCGCGCGTCTCAACGCTCATGTGGCGGACGAAGGCGTCTCACCACTCCCGCGGTCCGTCCTTGCCGGACGCAATCCGGGCGAGATCCTGCCCGCTGGCGCCCGACTTTCCCTCCCCGGTCGGCGCAATCTCAGCGCCGCAGGCGGCATTGACGCGGTCAGCGACCAGTCGCCCCCCGCCCTTGCCAGCCTGGCGATCCGTGCGGTCGAGGCGCTGGGGCTGCGGATCGGCGCGGTCGACATGTTCGACCTTTCCAGCGCCGGTGATTTCTCCGTTCCTGTGGTAATCGAGGTCAATGGCAATCCAGGCCTGCGCACGCTCGAACTCGCCGGCCGGAGCGATCTCATCCGGACCATCTGGGTTTCCATGTTCAACGCGTGCCTGGACGATTGATGTTTGGCCTTCCGAAATTCGGCGACGGCATCGGGCTGCATCGCATCGAGCGCTTCCTGCAGGCGCACCGGATCGATCGCGCCAGCCTCGCGCGCCGCTCCATCGCCGTCACCGGCACAAACGGCAAAGGGTCAACGGCCCGCTTTATGGCCTCTGCCATCGAAGCGGCAGGGCTCCGGGTCGGCTGCTTCACCTCGCCTCACCTGTTCGATGTGCGCGAGCGCTTCATGATCGGCGATACGGCCATCGCGCGGGAGGATTTCGACCGTCACCTGTCAACAACGCTCGCCTTCAACGCTTCGCTGCCGGAGGGCGACCGTCTCGGCGCATTCGAGTGCCTCTTCCTGCTGGCGATCGTCTGGTTTCAGGAGCAGAAGCCCGACGCTATCGTCTGGGAAGCGGGGATCGGCGGCCGTTATGATCCGGTTCGCTGCGTGCGGGCCAGCGTCTCGGTGCTGACCTCGATCGAACTCGAACACACCGAACTTCTTGGCGCGACCGAAGAACTCATCGCCTATGACAAGGTCGACGCCCTCGCACCCGGCGGCTGCGTCATCCTCGGCCCTTCCATCCCGGAAGCCCTGGCGCAACGTATCGCCGCCTTCGCCAGCTTGTCCGGCAAGGCGACGCTGCCGGCGCTTGCGAGCCGCCGGCTCGGAGATGTCGAGAACACGCACAAGGGCGCGCGCTTCACCTATGGCTTTGCAGCCGTCGCGCCCGCGGCGGACCAGAGCGTGCGCCTTAAACTTGCCGGCCGACATCAGGTCGACAATGCGGTCACCGCCCTGCGCGCGGCCGAAGTGTGGCTCGGCCTCAAGCCCGAGGAAAACGCCCAGCGCCACCTGGCGATGCTGGCTGCCCTCGGCCGCACGCGCTGGCCCGGCCGGCTGGAAAAGGTCGCCTCAGCGCCCGACCTCTGGATCGATGCCGGTCATACGCCGCGCGCCCTGGAGGCCGTCACGCGCACCTTCCTCGACTTCCAGCTGCGCGAACGCGTACTGGTCGTCTTTGGCGTCTCCGCGTCAAAGGAAGTGGCCGCCATTTCTGAAACTGTCGCCGGCCGGTTCGATCGCTTCATTCTGACAAAGGCCTACAAGGCCGGCGCCCCGACCGAAGTGTTTGAACCCATCTTCCGCAGGCATTGCAGCGACGTGATCGTTGCACCAGACACCGTCGCAGCTGCAGCACTTGCCCGCGACCGGGCCCAGCGCGAAGGCTTCACGGTTCTCGCACTCGGCGGCCTGTTTCTCGCCGCAGAAGTCCAGCGCGCCTGGGAGGGCCGCGATCCACGCGAGATTGATTTCCTGTAACGGCGGACCCGCCCGGACTAAACGTCGACGATCTCGACCGCCGTGTAGCCGAACCGCGCGAGAGCGGGCGTCATCGCCGCCTTGTTGGCCAACCCGCCCGTCACATAGGCCACAGGACCTCGTCCTGTTCGTGTGGTCCCTGGCGCAACACGCACCGCCTGCCGTGCGACCGCCTCGCCCGTGTCGATCAGCGTAACGCCCGGCGGACATGCAGCCTGGATCGCCTCGCGGATCAACGGGAAATGCGTGCAGGCCAGAACCACGATGTCGATACGCGGGCCGTCGGGCGGATCGAACAGGGGCTTCACCGCATAGGCCACCTGCTCCTGATCGATCGGCTGTCCTCGCACCGCGCGCTCGGCGATATCGACCAGTCCGGCCGAGCCACGCCGGATCAGGGTCTTTCCGGCCGCAAACTGCCGCTCGAGATCGTCGAGATAGGCGCGCCTTACCGTGCCCGGCGTCGCCAGAAGCCCGATCACACCCGTCTTCGTCTGCTCTGCCGCGGGCTTGATCGCAGGCACAGTGCCCACCACAGGAACGCTCACCCGCTGGCGGATGTCCCCAAGCGACAGCGTCGAGGCCGTGTTGCAGGCGACCACCAGCACGTCGGGAGCGGCCTGCGCCACCAACGCAGCGCAGAGCCCGGGCAGTCGCGCGCGAAGCTCCGCATCCGTCTTGACGCCATAGGGGAAAAAGCCGCTGTCAGCTGCATAGTCGACGACCCAATCCGGCGCCGCCTTGCGGAGGGCATCGGCAATTGTGAGGCCGCCCACCCCGGAGTCGAACACCAGCGCTCGCGTCATTCGCAGCTTGACTCCGGACCGCCGCCGACAATCGTCGGCGTCAGCCTCGAGACATGCCGCCAGCCGGGGGGATTGCCAAGATGGTCGCGCACCAGGTTGCCGTTCAAGCCGGCCTGCGCCATCGCCTCTATACCGAGTTGGAGCCGTCGGCGCGCGGCCGGCCCGGCCTGTCGCGCACCAATGTGGCGCTCGTCTGGCTGGTGATTGCGAGCTTCATCGTCTTCGCGCTGGAGACCGAGCCGGACATGCCGGCGGACGCGTCGATCTGGATTGCATGGATCAACCTTGCCATCCTCGCAGCGTTTGGCGTCGAATATGTCGTACGGCTGTGGGTGATCGGCGAGGACCCTCGCTATCGCGGCCTCGGCGGCCGCCTCCGCTACATCTTCACGCCCTACGCGCTGGCCGATCTTGCGGCCTTCCTGCCGGAACTGCTCTGGCTTGCCTTCGCCCACCCCGAAGCGAATGATCAGACGCTAATGTTCCTGCGCGTGCTGCGCCTCGTGCGCCTCATCAAGCTTGCGCGCTTCGTTCCCGCCTTCGACGTGCTCGGCGCCGGGATGCGCCGCGCCGGCTCGCAGCTGGTCACGGCGCTCGCGCTGGCGCTGGCGCTTGTCTACGTGTCAGCCGTGGCGCTCTATTTCATCGAAGGCGTCGGCGAAGGGCGCGCCGAGTTCGCCTCGGTTGTTCGCTCGGTGTGGTGGTAGGTCGCAACACTCACCACGGTCGGCTATGGCGATGTCTACCCTGTGACCGTAGCCGGGCGGATCGCCGCCTCGATCATCGCGCTTGCCGGCATCGGCGTCGTCGCCCTTCCCGCCGGTATCTTCGCCAGCGCCTTCGCCGACGAATTGCGCGAGCGCGAGACCCGGCGCAAGGAGGAGAAGGCTCAGCCGCCGTCGGACAGCGGACCGACGAGCGGGCCATAGAGATCCGTCCGTCGATCGCGGAAGAACCCCCACGCCGCCCGCGCGCGCTCGACCTCGTCCATGTCGATCCGGGCGAGCAGAACGCCTTCCTGCTTACGGTCGAAATCGGCGAGAATTTCGCCGGTGTGATCGGAGATGAAGCTGGTGCCATAGAACACCTGGCCGTTCTCGTTGCCAACGCGGTTCGCAGCCGCCACCGGCGTCACGTTCGAGACAGCATGACCGAGCATCGCACGGCGCCAGCGCGCGGCCGTGTCGAGCGAGGCGTCATGTGGCTCGGATCCGATGGCCGTCGGATAGAGCAGCACATCTGCGCCCATCAGCGCCATGGCGCGCGCCGCCTCCGGGAACCACTGGTCCCAGCAGATGCCGACGCCGATTGCGCCCTTGCGTGTCTTCCAGACCTTGAAGCCGGTGTCTCCAGGACGGAAGTAGTACTTCTCCTGATAGCCAGGTCCGTCCGGGATATGCGACTTGCGATAGACGCCGAGCAACGAGCCGTCGGCATCCGCCATCACCACCGAGTTGAAATAGGCAGGCCCCGCCTTCTCGAAGATCGAGACAGGGATCACTACGCCAAGCTCGCCCGCCAGCTTCGCCATCGCCTTCACGGCCGGGCTGTCGCGCCAGGCATGCGCACGTGCGAAATTCTTTTCCTCCTGCGAGGTGCAGAAATAGTGTCCTTCAAAGAGCTCGGAGGGCAGGATGACGTCTGCGCCTTTCGACGCCGCTTCGCGCACCAGGTCGCTGACGCGCGTGATATTCGTTGCGGCATCGTCGCTGAGCGCTGTCTGAAGGACCGCGAGGGTGATCTTGCGCGTCATGATCGCCTCCTAGGCCGGCTGCTGTTGGGTTATGCAGTGGAACGATCCGCCGCCGGTAAGGATGTGCTTCGAGGGCAGGCCGACCACATTGCGCCCCGGGAAAAGCGGCTTCAGCGCATCGACTGCGGCTTGCGCAGTTGTCGTCCCGTAAGTCGGCACGACAACGGTGGCGTTGCCGATGATGAAGTTCATGTGGCTCGCCGGAACCACCTCGCCATCCTCGTCCTCAACGCGACCGGGCGAGGGGATCTGGATGACCTGCAGCATGCGCCCGCGGGCATCGCGCTGCTGCTTCAGGAAGGCCGCGATCTCCTTCAGCCGCTCGGCATGCGGATCGTCCGCACCTGACGGCGACTGGCACACGACGACGCCCGGCGCCACAAACCGCGCGATGTTGTCGACATGCCCGTCCGTGTGGTCATTGAGGAGTCCGCGTTCGATCCAGATCACCGCGCGCGCTCCCAGCGCATCGCCGAGCAGGCCGCGCACGTCGTCCGGCGTCATCAGCGGATTGCGATTGGGATTGAGGAGGCACTCCCGGGTCGTGAGGATCGTACCCTCCCCGTCCCAGTCGACCGCCCCGCCCTCAAGCACGCGGTCCCAACGCGTTGCATCCGCCCCCGCCTCGATAGCGATGAAGGCGCCGACCGTATCGTCATGGTCGAGGACGTATTTTCCGCCCCAACCATTGAAGGTAAACAGCGCGCAGCGGTTGGCCGAATAGAACACCGGCCCTGTATCGCGTAACCAGATGTCGCCGTACGAGGCATCGATCAGCTCGGCGACCTCGCCGATTGCCTTCTCCGCCGACAGCATTGCCGTGGGCCCGCTCACCAGCACGCGCACCCTGTCGCCTGGCTTACCGCCCGCCCCCGGCCCCGCAAGCGCGCGCACCATCGCCGCGACCTCGGCCTGCGCTGGCGCAAGATCATCGAGCCACAGCTCCTCATCCGCCGGCCAGGCGGTCCAGATGGCGCTGTGCGGCGCCCACTCGGCAGGAGGATGCAGGCTGATCTCGCTCATGGCGGCCCTCTAGCAGGTGCAGCCCGGGGAACAAGGCCCGGACACAAGCGAGCGCATATGGACCCTGTTCGATAAAAGAAAAGAGGCGGCCCGCTAAAGGCCGCCTCCTGCCTGCTTTCGGCCAGCTGGCCGAGGCTAGAAGCCCCAACTCGCGCCGACCCGTACCGTCCAGAACGAGACCGACTCCACCGGATCGTCGATGTTCGGCGTCGCAAGGCGACGGTAGACGAACTGGTTCGTGGTCGCATTGCGGTCGATTTCGACCACGCCCACGCGCTGCGGGAACGGGGTCTCGTAGATCACGCCCCACTCGTCATTGATCAGGTTGCCGATGTTCTCGACGACGAGGAAGGCCGAGCCCTTGCCAAAGCCGGTGGGGAATTCCTGCTCCAGCTTGAGGTCGAACTTGTTGTTCCAGCCGCCATCGAAGTCGTTGCGCTTGGTCTGCGCACCGCGCTGCAGGCCGACAGCGTCGGACCATGCGAAGAAGTCGCTGGTGTTGAAGTTCGTCGCCGCGCCACCGCACACCGCATCGTCCGCCGCCGTCTGGTTGGAGCAGAAGATGACATTCGGGTCGGTCGGACCCGTCGGCACGTAGAGGAGGTGCAGACCCTCATTGTTGTCGCCCCAGGTGTCCACCGTGCCGCCGCCCGTGAAGGTGTATGAGTAGGGCCGGGACTGGTAGTGTTCACCGAACAGCGACACGCGGGTTGTGAACTCCGGAATGAACTCGTTCTCCCACGAGATGCTCGTGGTGAAGCGGTTCGGGATCAGGAAGTTGGTCCTGGCCTGTTCCGGATTGTTGATGTCACGCACTGCGATCGAGCCGAAGTTGGAGCCCGCGACCGAGGAGGTCATCGAGCGCGTGTCCTTGGCGTCGATGTGCGCATAGGCCACCGACCAGTCGATGTTCCAGTCATCAACGCGGTTCGACAACGCGACCGAGTAGACATTTGTCTCGCCGCCATCGCCTGCATTGGTGAGCAGCAGGTCATCGGCCGTGCGGGTGGCGCAAGCAGCCGTCGGCGCCGTGGCCGCATTCAGGCAGTCCGGGTCGGACTTGTCTGCGCGCTTGTAGAGCGGAGAGCCGTCCGGCGCCGTGCCAACGCGCACAAGGCCGTTGTTCACGATCGTCGCTGCATTGTTGGTGACACCGCGGATATAATCGAAGTCCCAACGGTAGCCGTCGCCCAGCATGCCAAGACCGAACATGCCCATGTCCATCTCGTAGGTGGCGCCGAGCGAGAACTTCCACTCCGACGCCGGCTCGAAGTCCGGGTCGATGGCGGCGACCGCCGAGTTCGGCGCTGCGGTTCCGACGTTGTTGAACATCGGCGTCGGCACGCCCCAGAGGGCATTGTTGGGGTTCACCGTCTGGCCGCTCGGACGCTCGGACGCAGAGTTCGGATTGGTCAGGATGTTCCAGCCCAGCGGCATGTTGGGCAGGGCGCCCGGGCCGTATTGCAGCTGGACAGCACGGATGCCGTCATTCGAGTAAGAGTTCGACACCCAGACGTTCGGGTTGCCGCCGGCGAAGAGACCGGCGCCGCCGCGCACCGTCAGGCGATCATCCACATCCCAGTTGAAGCCGAAGCGCGGCTGCAGGATGCCCTTGGAGTCGAGGTTCTCGGTGTTGGCGAAGCCGTTGCGCGCCAGGAAGAACGGATTGCTCGTCGGCAAGTCGTCGTTCGTGTACCAGTCATAGCGCACGCCGAGCGTCACGTCGGCGCTGTCGCCGATCGGAAACTCGTCCTGCAGATAGACCGTGTTGATGTCGTACTTGAACTGCGCAGCGGTATCATTCGGATCATTGGTGCCTGCGGCGTTGCCGTAGAAGATCTGGTTCGGCAGTCCGTTCTGGAAGTCCGTGATCGAGTTGAACACGAATTCGCCTTCGACGTGCTGCGTGAAGGCGTTGAAGATGTCGAACGTCTGGCGCTCGGCGCCGAAGCCGAACGTGTGATCGCCGAACTGATAGGTCGCACCGGCCTTGATGGTCAGGACGGTGTAGTCGAGATCATTGAAGTGGCGGCTGTCGTCGCAGCCGAAATACGCGTTGCGGCCCGGATCGACGATGATGCGCACCTCGCCGATGATGCCGCCGTCACGGCAGGACTGGGAGAAATCGACGTCGTTGTAGGACACGCGCAGCTGGGTCGAGAATTCGTCTGTCCAGTCGGAGTAGAGCTGGGCCGAATAGGCCTTGAGTTCGGCGCCCCGGTCATAGAGGTGCTTGCCGAATTCGAAGTTTGACGAGCCCGAGTCCGATTCGGTGAGATTGAGGCCCTTGTTGTAGTTATAGGTCAGCGCCGCGCGATGACGGTCGTTGATGTTCCAGTCGAGGCGGGCGAGATACTTCTCATCGATTGCAGGATCCGAGGTCGGCGTGCCGCCGAGATCGCTGATGCCATAGACCGTGTTGGCGATGTTGACGATCTGGTCGTACTCGGCCTGCGTGAAGCCGGTAACGATGGTTGTCGCGTTCGAGCCCACCGGGCCGCGACCGAACAGGTTGACGCCTTCGAAGCGTTCATAGGAGCCGAAGAAGAACAGCGTGTCGGCGATGATCGGTCCGCCGAAGCTGACGCCATAACGCTTCTCATCGAACTCCGGCACGAACACCGAGCGGCCCTCGATGGTGTCGCCGCGCAGTGCGTCGCTGGTGTAGTCGAAGAAGACGGAGCCCGAGAATTCGTTGGTGCCCGACTTCGAGACCATGTTGATCGTGCAGCCCGTGAAGCCGCCATACCGCGGATCGAACGGGGCAAGCTCGACCGACACCTGGCTGATGGCGTCGAACGGGAACGGCAGGCGCTCGGTTGGATAGCCGTTGTTATTGAGGCCGAACCCGTCATTGAGACCGATGCCGTCGACCGTCACCGAGTTGAAGCGCGGGCTTGCGCCCGCGCACTGCACGCCATCCGAGCCGGCCGTACCGCCGGCCGTCTGGTCGAGATAGATGCGGGGGTCGTTGCGGATAATGTCCTTGATGTCGCGATTGATCGCGGGACGTTCGGCAAGGTCTTCAGCGGAAAAAACTGAGGCAGGACCGACGGCGATCAGGGCTGCTCCAGCCTGAGAGGCGGTGATGATGATCACGTCCGTCGAGTTCGCTCCGGAGAACTGCAGGTTGACGTCGGTGGTGGAGCCGAGGTCGAGGAAGACGTCGGTGACTTGTGTCGATTGCTCGCCCGGGGCCGAGACCGTGACCGTGTAAGGACCGCCAACGTTGAGGCCGCGAATGTCGAACGCACCGGTCGGGGTCGACACGACCGAACGGGTGAGCCCCGTGCGGGTGTCCACGATCGTCACGGTTGCATCGCCAGCAGGCGAGCCATCGGCATTTGTCACCGTGCCTTGCACGCCCGAGGACGTGACCTGCGCGATTGCCATTGGCGCGAAAGCCGCCGACATCGCCAAAAGGGCAACGCCGCCAGCCAGTCGTTTGAAACTCATCATTTTCACCCCTCGAACACCGGGAAAGGGGCGCCTCTGCCCCTCTCGATTGCCCGCGCCGATAGCCTGTCGGCCGCGGGCGCTCAATGACCGCGTTGTGAAAGTTTTCTGACGTGGCGTGGGGTGGTCCTGCCCCACCCAGAAGGTCGCGCAGCAACTCATGCCCTTGCGGAACTGGCGTTCACGACTTGCTCACAGCCGGTGGAAAACCTGGAAGATGCGCAGGCGTCCTTGATAGTGGCCGAAAATTCTGCAGCGCGGCATTCTGCTGGCTTCCCGCCTCCTGGCGAGAGGGCGCATTGCCCTAGCGACAGTGCGCGGACACCACATCGGCCCGCCTTCCGCGGGGCGCCTCGAATTCGATCTGGCGAGCCCGAAAAGCATCCAACTTTCTGCGTCGGATGTGGCGCCCGCGACACGCCAGGCGCTTCCGAAGGCAGGGACGGGGCGATAGATCGCACGGCCCCCGAATCGCGTGGGCTTCTGGCCTCCCGCCTCACCCTGTAGGGTGCGGTCAAATCCTACGAGCACCCTCCGGCATGAATGTCCTCTCCGATCTCTGGCGACGCAATCCGCCGGCCTGCGCCGCGCTGCTCATCGCGGGCGTGGTGGTCCTGCGCCTGATCGTGGTTCTCCTCTCGCCGACCGAGATCAGTCCCGACGAGGCGCAATACTGGCGTTGGTCGCAGACGCTGGACTTCGGGTATTACTCAAAGCCGCCGCTGATCGCCTGGGCGATCGCCGCCACGACATCCCTGTTCGGCGACGCGGCCTGGGCGATCCGCCTTTCAGGGCCCATCCTCCACGGCATCGCCGCCTTCTTCCTCTTCCTGCTCGGACGGCGCGCGTTCGACGCCCGCACCGGCGGATGGAGCGCAGCACTCTACCTCCTGATGCCGGCGATCTGGCTATCTTCGGCGCTGATCACGACGGATGCTGTGCTGCTCGCCTCGGTCTCGGCCGCGCTCTATTTTCTCTGGCGCTTTCGCGACCAGCCAACCTGGACACACGCGATCCTCGCAGGCGCCTGCATAGGCCTCGCCATGCTCGGCAAGTACGCGGCGCTCTACCTCTATGGCGGAGCCGCTCTTTCCGCCCTGCTCGACCGCGACATGCGCAAGGCTGTGCTCTCGCCGGCAGGCGGAGTGCTGTTGCTGGCGTCGCTGGTGGTGCTTGGCCCCAATCTCTGGTGGAACTACGCCAACGACTTCGCGACCGTGAGTCACACCGCCGACAACGCGAACCTGGCCGGGGCCGGCTTCGACCCGCTCAACATCTTCACCTATCTGATGGACCAGTCGGCCGTGTTCGGCCCGCTCACGCTGCTTGTCCTGCTCGCGGGCTTCTCGTTCATCGCGGGGCGGAAAGAGAAGGAAACCACGGCGCGCGAGATCTGGCTCATCTGCTTCATCGCGCCGCCCCTGCTCGTCATCATGGCGCAGGAGATCATGTCGCGCGCTCACGCCAACTGGGCGGTATGCGCCTATCCGGCCGCCTGCGTCCTGCTCGCCGCATGGATCGACCGCAGCTTCGGCGCACGCCTGCGGGCCGGGCCCCTCATCAAGACCGGGCTTGGAATCAACATCTTCATCGGCCTGCTTTTCACCGTCACATGGGTCTCGCCCATGATCGCCGATGCCGTCGGCGCCTCGGCGGGGATGAAGGGCGTGCGCGGATGGCAAAAGACAACGGAAGAACTCCTGGCCGCAGCAAAAGCCAATAACGCCAGCGCCATCATGGTGGACGACCGCGAACTCTGGCACGGTCTCGACTATTACGGGCGCAATCTCGACATGCCGCCGCTGCGCGTCTGGCAGCGCGGGCCCACGCCGCGCAGCCACGCCGAGGAGGAAGGCAAGCTGCAACCCGGCGAGGACCGCGCGATCCTGCTCGCCAGCGGCAGCGAGGCCCAGCGCGTCATCATTCGCGCCGATTTCGCCTCCATCCGCGAACTGGGCTATGTCGACATTCCCCTGACGCCGAAACGCGACCGGCGGCTCAAACTCTATCTCGCCTCCGGCTACGCTCAGGCCCCGCGCACGGCGGAGTTCGAGGCCAGCGTGGTCGGCCAGCGCGAGGAATAGCGCGTCTCACCCAGCGCTTGCGGCAGCTTCCCTCACGACGGGCGTCACACGCATGCCGGCAACGACATGGTCCTGTCCCTCGGCCACCAGCTGAGCCTCATCCGGCAGTCCGGCAACCCAGATACCGTCTTTGCCTTCGTCGACAATGTCCGCCGGCGCGAACCCGACGACGCCGCCGACATCGAGATAGTAGACGCCGATGCGGCCCTGGCTATCAGTCTTGAGCAGCGACGGGGACAGCTTGTGCGCCTTGCCGAGGCCAATGTCGATCTTGACCTCCGCCGTGCGGCCCACGGGGATCGCATTGTCGGCATTCGGCACCGCAACCTTCACCTCGAAATTCCGCGTTCGCGGATCGGCGACGCTCGCCAGCTTCTCGACCTGGCCGGCCACTTCCTTGCCGTCGGGAAGTTTCACGCGCGCAGGCGCGCCCGTGCGGATGCGCAGCGCCTGGTTCTCCGAGGCGCCCGAGACGAAGGTAATCGGGTCAAGCCGGACAACTGTCCCGCACGGGGAGCCCAGCGCAACGAACTGCCCCATGGCGGCATTGCGCTTTTCGAACACGCCGCGGAAGGGCGCAACCGCTCTTCGCTCTGCGGCCGCCGCCCGCGCAACGTCGAGCGCTGCCTGCGCCTCGTCCAGGGCGGCGCGCGAAGCCTTGACCCGCGCCGGCGACACCCAGCCTTCCGCCAGCCGTTTCTGATCGCTTGTATGCTGCTCGCGCGCGCGCGCCGCTGTGGCCTCCGCCTGCCGGACGCGCGCGTTTGAGCCATCACCCTCAAGACCGCAAAGCAGATCTCCCGCCTTGACAATCGCGCCTTCCGCGACCGGCAGGTACGCCACCTTGCCCGGGGCGCCGAAGGCCACTGGTGCGATCTCGGCCTCGCTTCGCCCGCCGAGGGAAAGATAGAGCGTTCTCTGTTCGGCGCGGGAACGCAGGAAGACCACAGTTCCACCATGGCCCTCCGCAGGTCCCGGCAGGGCCTTGTCCAGGGTCGGAATTGTGCTGGCCTGCACGCGGGCGACGGTATCCCCACCCGACATAAGCGAGCGGATGCCGACGACGGCCGCGATCAGCGCAATCGCGCCAAGCGTGATGCTGAGGATCCGGGGCAAGTTCTGTTCAACCTCCAGGGCGATTCCGGCCGGACCAGCATACTAGGGGCCTTCAGGCCGCCCCGGTATCAAAAAGGCGTGGCAGGCGAGATTATGGCAGGGCGGCCCCCCGCACCGCGCCAGCCGCCTTTACCTGCTAAACATTGGCATTAGTTGCATTTGCCAGACCAAGCCCCTAGGTCGGGACCGCGCGCCGCACCGGGCCCGCAAGGACCCGTCCAGGACGCTTCCAAGATTTCGATGACGCAAACCGCCGACAAATCCGCGGAAAAGTCCGCCCGGTCGCCCAATGCCCCGACCGACGAAACCGTCCTGTCGGTAAAGCACTATACTGACCGGATGTTCGCTTTCCGCATAACCCGCCCCGGCGCCTTCCGCTTCCGGTCCGGCGAGTTCGTGATGATCGGTCTTGAAGGCGCAAACGGGAAGCCTCTGCTGCGCGCTTACTCCATCGCCAGCCCGAGCTGGGATGAGGAGCTGGAATTCTTCTCCATCAAGGTTCCCGACGGACCGCTCACCTCGAAGCTGCAGCTCATCAAGACGGGCGACACTGTCCTGCTCGGCCGCAAATCGACTGGCACGCTCGTCCATGACGCACTGACGCCTGGAAAGCGCCTTTACCTCTTTTCGACCGGAACCGGCATCGCGCCCTTCGCCTCGATCATCCGCGACCCGGACACATACGAACGCTTCGAACAGGTGATCCTCACCCATACCTGCCGCGAAGTCGGCGAACTGAAGTATGGCCAGGAGCTGGTGGCCGCCCTGCCGGACGATCCGCTTGTTGGCGAGCATGCACATCGCCTCGTGCACTACACGACGGTCACACGCGAGCGCTGGCACAACCAGAAGCGCATCACGACCTGCATGGAGGACGGCCAACTCTATGCGGACCTTGGCGTGCCGCCGCTCAATCCCGAAACAGATCGCGTGATGGTGTGCGGATCGATGGACATGATCAACGACATCAAGGCCCTCACGGAGAGAGCTGGCCTCACCGAAGGGTCGAACGCTCACCCGGCCGAGTTCGTGATCGAGAAGGCGTTCGTGGGTTAGGCCTCCACCTTCGCCTCACCATAGACGAACTCATCCCCGTCCAGGTTGATCTTCGGGAACTCGTCCTTCTCACTCCAGTAATCCTGCGTGTGCTGCCAGTCGCGCATCTCACCGCGTTTCGGCAAAAGGTGCATGCCGCGCATCAGATAACCAGGATTGAAGTCCTCCGGATCGATCCAGCTCAGGAGCTTCATGTCCTCAAGGCGCGGCGGGATGGCGACCTCGACGCGCGATGCGCCTTTGGCCTTCATGTGCGCCAGCAGCCGGCAGACGAAATCGGCCACCATGTCGGCACGCAGCGTCCAGCTGGCGCGGAAATAGCCAAACACCCACACCATGTTGGGCACGCCCGTGAACATCATGCCGCGATAGGTGACCGTGTCGCTGAGCGCGACCGGCTTGCCATCGACAATGATCTCGATGCCCCCCTGCGGGCTCAGCTCGAAGCCTGTGGCCGTCACGATGATGTCGGCCTCAAGCTCGCTGCCGGACTTCAGCAGGATGCCTTTCGCGGTGAACCGATCGATCTCGTCGGTCACGACTGACGCCTTGCCGGATGCAATCCCCCGGAACAGGTCGCCATCCGGGATAAAGGCGATGCGCTGGCGCCAGGGGCGATAGCTCGGCGTGAAGTGCGTGGCGATGTCGTAGTCCTCGCCGAGGAACAACTTCACCGCCGCCAGCAGCTCCGCCTTCACGGTCTCTGGCTCCTCGCGCGCACGTCGCGTGAAATCGTCCTGGTTCTTGAGAATCTGCCGGCGCGTGATCTCGTGGATCCAGCGCTCGTCCACCTGAAGCGCACGCAGCTGCTCGGCGATCTCGATGGCGTTGCGTCCGGGAATGAACCAGGTCGGCGAGCGCTGCAGCATCACGACATGGGCGACGTCCTTCGCCACGGCCGGCACCAGGGTCGCCGCGGTCGCGCCCGAGCCGATCACGATCATCCGCTTGCCTGCATAGTCGAGATCATCGGGCCAGGTCTGCGGATGCACGATGCGGCCCTTGAAGTCCGTCATGCCCTGCCACTCGGGCGTGTAACCCTTGTAATGACGATAATAGCCCTGGCACATCCACAGGAAGCCGCAGGTGAAGCTTACAACCTCGCCACTCGCTGTCTTCACGGCCTCGACAAGCCAGCGGTCGCCCGACCACTCAGCCCGCGTAATGGTGTGGCCGTATCGGATGTGCTTGCCGAGGTCGTTCTCCGCGATCACCTCGCCCATGTATTTCAGAATCTCGTCCGCCGAGGCGATGGGAGGTCCCACCCACGGCTTGAAGCGATAGCCGAAGGTGTGCAGGTCGCTGTCCGAGCGGATGCCGGGATAGCGGTGCGTCACCCACGTGCCGCCGAACGTCTCCTTCGCCTCCAGGGCCAGGAACGTGGTTCCCGGCAGCTGGGTCTTGAGGTGATAGGCTGCGCCCACGCCCGATATGCCGGCGCCGACGATCAGCACGTCGACATGGTGCGGCTTGCTTGTGGCCTTGGGGCGTTTGGCGGGCATCATGGGCGATCCTGCGATCAATCTGCCTGAAATGACACCACAATCTTGCGCGGGGCTCGCCGCGGCACAATGCCGTGCGGGCGCTCCAGGATGCGCCTTCACCCCCGCAGGAAAATGGGCGATCTAATCGGTATGGCGCGTCAGAACGCCAAGCCCACCGCAAAGGGAGTCTGCCCCAATGTCCGAATCCGCCGTCTATCCCGTGCCGCCCGCCTTTGCGGCCAAGGCCCATGTGAATGCGGACACGTATGCGGCGATGTATGCCGCCTCGATCCGGGACCCGGAGGCTTTCTGGCGCGAACACGGCAGGCGGCTCCACTGGATGCAGCCCTACACGAAGGTCAAGAACGTCAACTGGGATATCTCGAAAACGAACGACCCGAAGGACCTCTACGTGAAATGGTTCGAGGACGGTACGCTCAACGTCTCGGCCAACTGCATCGACCGCCATCTGCCCCACAAGGCCAACGACACCGCCTTCATCTTCGAGGGCGATGACCCGTCGGTTTCGAGGAACATCACCTACGCCGAGCTCCATGCCGAGGTCTGCCGCTTCGCCAACGTGCTGAAGAGCCAGGGCGTGAAGAAGGGCGACCGTGTCACCATCTACATGCCGATGATCCCCGAGGCGGCCTACGCCATGCTCGCCTGCACCCGAATCGGCGCCATCCACTCCGTTGTCTTTGGCGGCTTCTCTCCCGACTCGCTCGCCGGCCGGATCGAGGACTGCGGCTCGACCTGCATTGTTACAGCGGACGAAGGCGTGCGCGGCGGCAAGCCGATCCCGCTCAAGGCCAATGTCGACGCGGCCATCGAGCGCCTGGGTCAACGCTCAACAGTCAACTCGGTGATCGTCGTCAAACGAACCGGCGGCGACATCACCCTGAAGCCCGGGCGCGATGAATACTACTCCGTACTGGCCAAACAGGTCTCCGATAGTTGCGCGCCTGAGGAGATGAGCGCCGAAGATCCGCTCTTCATACTCTACACGTCAGGTTCGACCGGAAAGCCCAAGGGCGTGCTCCACACCACTGGCGGCTACCTCGTCTGGGCCTCGATGACCCACGAGATCGTCTTCGACTACAAGCCAGGCGATGTCTTCTGGTGCACCGCCGACGTGGGCTGGGTCACCGGGCATTCCTACGTCGTCTACGGCCCCCTTGCGAACGGCGCGACCAGCGTGATGTTCGAGGGCATTCCGACCTGGCCCGACGCCTCGCGCTTCTGGAAGACGATCGACAAGCACCAGGTGACGATCTTCTACACCGCCCCCACGGCCCTGCGCGCGCTGATGGGCGCCGGCGACCAGTTCGTCACCGGAACGTCGCGCAAATCGCTGCGCCTGATGGGCTCGGTCGGCGAGCCGATCAACCCCGAAGCGTGGGAGTGGTACTACCGCACCGTCGGCGAGATGCGCTGCCCCATCGTCGACACCTGGTGGCAGACCGAAACCGGCGCCACGCTGATGACACCCCTGCCCGGCGCGCATGCCTTGAAGCCCGGCTCGGCTGCCAAGCCCTTCTTCTCGATCCGGCCGCAGCTCGTTGACGACAAGGGCGCCGTGCTTGAAGGCGCAACCTCCGGCAATCTCTGCATCCTCGATTCATGGCCGGGCCAGATGCGCACCGTCTATGGCGACCACGCGCGCTTCGTCGACACGTATTTCCGCACCTATCCCGGCAAGTATTTCACCGGCGACGGGTGCCGCCGCGACGCCGACGGCTATTACTGGATCACAGGCCGCGTCGACGACGTGATCAATGTCTCGGGCCATCGTCTCGGTACGGCGGAAGTCGAGAGCGCGCTCGTTGCGCATCCGAAAGTGGCCGAATCCGCCGTAGTCGGCTACCCGCACGCCATCAAGGGCCAGGGCATCTATGCCTATGTTTCGCTGATGGCGGGAGAAACACCGAGCGAAGAGCTCCGCAAGGAACTGGTCAGCTGGGTGCGCAAGGAGATCGGTCCCATCGCCTCGCCTGATCTTATTCAGTTCGCCCCCGGCCTGCCGAAGACCCGCTCGGGAAAAATCATGCGGCGCATCCTGCGGAAAATCGCCGAGAACGATTTTTCCAATCTCGGCGACACCTCAACCTTGGCGGACCCGGCCGTGGTCGACGACCTCGTTAGGAACCGCGCAAACAAATAGGGTTACCCCCTTAGCGTGGCCCGCGAAAAAGGCATACTTGAAGACTGGCACGACCAGCGCGGCTTCGGCTTCATCCGCCGTCCCGGCGGCGACAAGATCTACGTGCACATGAAGTCGATTGGCAAAAGCACTGAACGTCCGAAGGCTGGCGACACTTTGTCCTACCAAGTCGGAACCGGCGCCAACGGCCGCACCGCGGCCGTCGACGTCACGATCATCCGGCCGCAGCCGTCGACGACCGCCGGCACAGCGCCCGGCAAAGGCTCAGAACGCATCCCCGCCCAGTCCCTGCGCCGCGAACCGACTGCCGGAATGCGACACATTTCGATGCGCACTGCTGCTGCCGCCACCATCATCGTCCTGCTCGGAAACAATATCGTGCTGGGGCGTTTTCCTGTCTGGGTCGGCCTGCTCTACCTTATCGGAACGGTCGCCGCCTTCATGTTCTACCAGGCCGACAAGCGCGCCGCCGAAAGGCGGGCTTGGCGCGCGCCTGAACGGCGACTGCACCTTGCCGACCTCACCTTCGGCATCGTCGGCGGGCTCCTTGCCCAGCACGTGCTGAGGCACAAGACCTACAAGCCCGGCTTCGTCATGGTCACAGCGCTGATCACCGCGCTGCACGTTCTCACACTCGGCCTCATCATGTTTGGCGTCTACGCACCAGGCACAGTCGGCGACTTCTTCCGCCGCACGTTTGCCGGTTGAGAGGATCACGGGTCCGCGCGGCGCCTGGTCCGCCCTACACCGCGATGTCAAATGCATCGAGATCGAATTCGCCGTCGTCCACGGCTCCGGTCGCGTACTGGGGCCGCGAACGCCGCGCGTGACGAGCGATCGCCTCGAACAGGATCTCGCGCACGATCGGCTTGGCGACATGATCGTCGGCCCCGGCTTCACGCGCCTCAATGACATGTTCGTCGGTGGCATTGGCAGACACGGCGAGAATCGGCGTCGGCGTGCGGCCGTTCTCAATCTCCCAGGCGCGTATGGCGCGCATCGCGGCCAGCCCGCCCATGATCGGCATCTGCAGGTCCATCAAAACAAGATCGAACTGCATTGCGGCAAACTTCTCGACGGCCTCCTTACCGTTCTCAGCAAACGTGATCTGCAGCCCGCTCTGCGCCAGCAAT
>Ga0172367_10000205_pt1 | contig 90895 bp, 122 predicted proteins | sample Lak10m_FD_114542 | JGI IMG/M metagenome (GOLD analysis project Ga0172367, IMG submission 114542) | Freshwater microbial communities from Kabuno Bay, South-Kivu, Congo - kab_022012_10m | ecosystem: Environmental > Aquatic > Freshwater > Lake | place: Democratic Republic of the Congo: South-Kivu... | reverse complement strand
GTAAATTCTATTAGGTTACTCTCCGTTTGAACCGGTCCGAACAGACCAATATCTGCCTTAACAAACTTACGGCCACGACGGTTAATCTTTGTTGGTCGATTGAAGTAAATAGGCTCACCCTCGTGCCACTGAATGTAGGCCAAGGCCTTTTCACCATCAAACAAGTAGGTATGGTTGGGCTGACGGAAATCAACATCCCAAACTGTAACTTCTTTAAGAGCTTCCATTATTTTTTCCACTCGTATGGTTTGTTCCAACGACCAACATTAACATCGAAGTAGTAAGCTGTGTCAAAATAATCAATCATCGCGTCTGAATTGTTGTACCAACCCGCTGATTTTACAGCAGCAAACAATTCGTCGAAGAATTCTTTACACTCGCCTACAAAATGTTCTTGATACCAGTATGGATTAACGTCTAAATAGTTTTGAGTTACGATGTGAGCATCTTGGCCTCTACGTTGACGTAGCATTTGCCCTGCGTTGTAGTTGCCAATAAAGTTTAATGGACCTGATTTAATATTAACTACGATTGTTGAATGATGACGTACCGCTAATGAGCCTTTTACGCCATATTTTTTGAAAATAGGTTTAACTTGGTCTGCAATTGAAGCTTTCATTTCTTGGTTCATATAAGCCATTTGTCTTGCTCCTTATTAAGTTAACAAAGACAATTATACGCTCATTTTACCAATTTGTCAACCAAAATTTACATCTTTTTTGGTTGTCCCTTCCAATTATATCTTGGCTTAAACACCCGACTGGCTTGATAGGTCCAATCAATTTCTCTATCGCGCACTGCGGTGTTTGGAGCCATTGGCCAATCATGGTGATTTTTATGCAACCCTTCGGCAAAAATGTCCCACCGATGTATTGGGGTATTGTTTGGTTTTAGTCCTATGTGTTGTCGCCAAACACTCCAGGCAACTATCCAGCAAGTGAGTCCTGCTGGAATTAGCCACCCCATTAGAAATAAACGAAAATCGATGACATAGAATATCAGTGCATTAATTAAAACAAATAGTACATAATAACGATGTAACCACCAATACTTTTGGTCAAGCTCTATTAATCGTCGGCTAAACACCGGAGTTTCTGTTACATCAACTGGTTTTTGAAACCAAACCAACCAACTTTTAATTCCTCTAATAGGGCCGTGGGGATCCAATTTACTGTCAGGGTAGCGGTGATGCACAATATGAACCATTGCATAACTCAACGGGCTTCCTAATCCACTCATTGCTCCCGACCATAAAAAGAACCATTCGATTGGTCGACTAACTTCAAAGTGCTTGTGGGTAAAATATCTATGTAATCCAATGTTGTTGCCTACTAGTATATAAACAAATGACATGATAAGCATAGCTCCGCCCCACCATATCATGGTTAAATTTAATGTAACAGCGTACCATATTGCTAATGGGGTTGTTAGTTGCAGTAAGCTGGTAAAACCACGAGATGGCCGAAGGTAGTTTTGTATTGAGTTAATCATGTACGTATTTAATTATAAACTTTGATTGTCTAAATATTGTTGAAGGTTGTTGGCGTGTAAACTCAGCATCATAGCATCGCGATCGCTCATAATATGGATAGTTTTGCGATTCTGTACATAGTATGGTTCTTTAAAATATCTTTCTAACTGCACAAAGCATTTGGGGCGAATGTCATGACTAAGCTGAAATTTATAGAATTTAATAGTATTTTTAATAGCTAAGTAGGCGCTGTTAGTTAATCGCAGGCTATTGTGGTTTGTGGGATTATGCCACCAAAAATTGGCAGGATTTGCTAGATAATGTGGTTTGACTGGGCCTTGTTGTAGTTTTTCCTGCCAAATTGCCTGCAGACTGTCAGTACTACGGGACATAGTTAAGGATATATTTGATCTCCGGCTTTAAGCAGAACAACTGAAAATTTGTCTGTTTTAAACAGTGTGTTGAGCTTTTTAGCTAGATTAATAGCATGGCCAGGGTTACTAAAGCTGACTTTTTTATACTTAGGGCCCGGATAGGCCACTAAGACATTTTGTGTTTTTAAATTGATAGGTTGATTATCATAAAACACCGCCCAAATACCTTCTGAATTCAGAATCTGATCACTTTTATAATTTGTTTTATTAACGTGCTCTAAAAGCACTGTAGGTTTAGGTCTGCTCATAATACTATTATTTATGCCAATTATCTGAGCATATAATTAAAAACCACCACCATCCATGCCAACTTCAATTACTTCTTCAACTTGATTCTGTTTTATTTCTGTAAGTGCTTGAATTTGTGTAAGTAGTTCAAAAATGTCATTATGTAAATTTCTCGCCTCTAACGCAGAAAGGGTCATTTCCTTGGCATTAGTTTGATTCATTACTTTAACTCTATCATTAAACTTCTTGAGATGTAAACTTAATTGTGTTTCCATTGGCGATCCTTAAATTTGATAACATTTCTTCTTGAGTCTTAAACGGTCCTTGAAATGGATATCTGTTTAAGGTAATTAGTTTAGGGCAATAACTTTTAACCCACCCATTGTTAAATTTAACAATATAGTATCCTGCACAAAAGAAACTTTTACTTTTATTACCTTTTGTGAAAATTGGTAAACGATGTTTAACATCCCAGAGTATATTATGCGCTCTGTGCTCGCAAGGATACCCGTAGACTTCGTTTGCTTCTGTTTTGATTTTTGTAGGTTTGGTTTTATCAACTAAAATATTATAACGTTCACTTAGATTTTTAAGATTTGAGAAGTTTAAACGTTTGCCTTCGTGTATCAAAGTAACGCCGGTAGGGTTGGGTAAAATACTAGCTACCCTACGCCCTTCTTCTTCCACAATCCAATATTTGTTTTTATAAACGCTTTTAGCTAGTAACGACATAGATAATTCCTACATAGGTTAGGTAATGCAGACATTGGTCCAAACCCATTAAAGTCCACCAATGATCATCTTTAATGGTTAAATTACGATTTAATTGCTGTTTAGCCCAGTCAATGTGATAATGTACGATGCCGTCTACAAAACTTAAAAATAATATCCACGGGCTTACAGTTACCACTAGCATTAATACAATAAAGGTGCCTACAGCATGTATACCTGCATGTTGAACACCACCCCCTGCACCATAGATTCCTTTTTCTTGTATCATGTATTGATACTGTAGGGGAAAGTCTGCAATAAAGTGTTTAATACCGAATAGGCTTAATAGTAAAAATACTTCCCAGGTCATTTGATTTCCTTTCGCCTAACGCTGATGCGCCATCCCTTAAGCCCACTACGAATAATAGTTACATCGTGTGTTTCATAAAGTTTTCTAATTTTATCAGCTAGTTCAAGGTCCTCTTTACTGGGACCAATACATTTTTTAAGACGCTTAATCATTGTAGTACACGCTACGTGATTTAGGAGTTTCCCACCAATCAAGATGATGTACCTTAACACCCAATGGCTCCATCTTCACATCAACTAATTTAGCCAACCAAGCACTTAGATTCTCACTAGTAGGAACAAAGTCCACAACCATGAACCCTTCAAACATTTCATACTCGTGGCCATCTAATGTCGCATAGTAAGTTGGATCAATATGCCACCCTGCGATGTAGTCTGTACCCGGAACTGGTACTGGTACTAACGGGGTGTCATTTCCCACTAATCGATCGTATAGTGGATCGTTGCGATCAATGACAAACTGATGGTCAATATATTTGTTAATCCATTTCTTTAACCATTCTAAATGACGGAAGTCAGTTACCATACCTGTAGTATCTAGTTTGTTTGAGTCCGTGCTGTTAGTTAAGTAAACCTGTACTTTGCCTTCATGTCCATGTAGGTGACGGCAAGCACACTTTAGGTCGTCTGCGTATTCGCCATGTAGCATCTGTGTCCAAACACGATGTCCATAACAAAATTCAAATGTTTTATCAATAATCCAACTCATATCTATTCCTTTCCTTATATTACTATTATATGTGTATTATTTAGGCAATGTCAAGCCCATCTTAGCATAAACATTGTGTATGCTTCATCACTTGGAAAGATCATACAGTACCTATCTACATCTACTTTTAATGTGCCAAACTTAACATTGTATTCATGTTCGAACTCATCTTGCCAAACTTCGTATCTACGAAATTCTTCAACCATTTCAAATGCGGCACGATGTACTACTTCATATGGTACAAACTGTACGCATCTAGATTGACTTTGCTGAATCAACTAACAACTCCATGCTACGCTGACGTTCTAAGATTTTGAAGAACAACGCTAGGGTATTTTCGGCATCAATATCTGCTTGATGTGCTCGACCTTTGAACTGTAGTTTGTATTGGCCCATAGCACTAGCAAGACCGCCTGAGGGATTTTTACCCTTGCATAACATGTGTAAAGTATACCAAGTCTTAACGTCTATCCAGCGTCGCCCAAAGTGTGGAAAGTCTGCGTGATTTTTGCAGAATTCGGCCAGCAGTTCTGTACTATCACCGCCACCCCATGTAACCGGGTTAACAAAACACTTGTGTTCTTTAATTAACTCACTCAGCTCTCTAGCTACAGTTTCGTGACTAACACAGTATGAACTTATATCTGATTGGGTAATACCAGTTAGGTCAATAATGAATTGGTCCAACGGTTCGTTTGGATTGATATACCATTTCTTAGTTATGTATTGATCGCGACGATCCCCAGCACTGCCCACAGCAACGCCAACCTGAATGATCTTACCACTTGGTTGGTTTAATTCTAAATCTAACGCTAGGAACTTCTGACTACGTTCTATCAACTATAATCCCCAAATAAATCTCCAAACAAAACCAAGTACCCACGGTAATGCTATGAATATAAGAATCAAAATAAGTATTTCAATTTTACTTTTTTGCACGTTTGATGCACTCAATGCGGCAACTTGTCTACGTAACTCTGCACTTTCTTCTTCAGTATACTCGCGCCCAGTATAATAATCATACGTAGGAGCAGAGTATCTGGCAGTATCTTGACTGCGTTTAAGTGCTTCTGTCTGCTCGTTTATTGCTTCAATTTGACGGCAATGCGCACAGGTTACGCTACCACCACCGTCCCATGGTTGGAAGCATTTAATACATCTGCGAATGTATGTCATTTAACTGCCTTTCTTACATTTAATAGTTGCATTATACATGGAATTAACCAAAATGTCAACCATTTTGCAAGTGGAACATAGTTACACTTTGTTCTGGGTAGCTAGCACCTAGCCATTCACTTACGTTGCTGGCATTGTCACTGAGTTTGTTAAGCTCATACTTACCACAAAATTTTAAGAATTGCGCACCCACCATCGGGCGATTCTTAACATTAGCGTTAGCACGGATAGTTTCGTGTATTTGATCTTTTACATCTGCTGGCTGTGCTGACAGGTCAACTAAAGTACGATTGCGTTCATAGTCATCCATAACACGATGTTCAACACCGTTATGATCAACCCAACGCTGTAGCATTAGATTATTCCAGTTATAACCCTTTTTATCTTTGTCAGCAAATGCTTCCTCAAGTCCGACCTTATTTTTTGATCCTTTAGTGCGAACACCTGGGTAAGCACTAAAAATATTATCAGTAGGATCACCACGCATACACTTTTCAAAAAGTATAAACTTTGGATCAGGAATCTTTTTAGGTTCCTTGGTTTTTTTGTCAATTACTAAATTGCCTTTTTTGTCTAAAATACCTTGTAATGTATGTAACTCATCTGCTACACCATTATATTGGGTTACATTCTCAGCTAGTAGTTGATGAAAATCTGTATCGCTAGATATAATAACATGATGATCAGTAGGATGGCACTGAATAAATCCAGCAATAAGATCGTCGGCTTCCAGATTAGAGTGTTGAAGTACTGTGCAATTAGTTTTTTCAGTGATAAATGCTTTGAGGGCATCAAATGTTTCCCAAAATAGCTGATCCTCTTCTGCTTCTTTTTCAGTGAGTGCAGCACGTGCTACTGCACGATTTTTCTTATAAGGCTCGTAATAATCTTTGCGCCAGCTACGACCCTCTAGACAGAATACCACATGATCTGCCTTGTGTTCGCGCCATGCTTTATTGATGCTGGCTAGAGTTACATGAATGGCAAAACCCAACTTATCCCAAGTGTCTGCTTGGCGATGGGCCGAATGTCTTGCACGAAAAAATGTATTTGCTGTGTCTACAAGTAAGTATCTCATGTAAACATTATACTTTCTTTTCTAATAAGTGTCAAGAATTATTATTAATAAAATCTATTAGTGTTTGAACAGTACTATTAGGGTCAAAATCATCTGGGACTTCAACATCATATTCATGTTCGAGCCCTACAATAATTTCAATAGCAGTTAAACTATCTGCACCCAGTTCGCTCAATCTTTGTTCGTTTTTAATGTCACCAGAAGTAATATTATCAATGCTGGCAGCAATTATTTCTTTAATTTTTTGTTCCTTAGACATTAACTTATCTCCGTTCTTCCGTCGCCCAAATCTCGACGATTGTTATTTCTACGCTGTTCAGGATCTGCTTGGTATTGCTCGTAAGTTTCCAATGCTACATTTCGACAGATGGTTTGAAACCAGTTGTCTACAATATCAGCATCAGTTTTACCTTGATAGCCTGCGCGAACTAAATTAGCTACAAATTTATCGTTCCAATCCAACTCAAAGGCACCTTGTCCTGGGTCTTCAGGATTTAATTCCATGTTCAAAATTGACACCCACGGTTCACCTTTAGCAGTTGCCTGTGCCTTGGGGCTATCGGCTTCGGCCGCTTTAATGGCATCCTTTTTAGCTTTTGCTTCGGCACGTTTTTTGGCCTGTAGTTCTTTTTTAGCAATAGCTTCTGCTTCTGCTACAGCCTTTAATCGTGCTTCTTCAGTTCGACGTGCTTTTCCTGTGATTTTATCAAATAATCCCATATTATTCCTTGTTAAGTGAGTCAACTAAATCTGTTTGTTCCCACGGTAAATTAGCTTTACCAAAGTGCCCGTAGTTAGTAGTTTCGCTATAGATAGGACGGAACATAGCAAATCTATTTATAATGCCTAACGGTGTTAGATCAATATTTTTACGAACCCAATTGGTTAACCAACCGTCATCACCATGTCCGTGAGTATTAATATATAGGCTAGTTGGTTCTTTAACGCCAATAGCATAACTAATCTGTACAGTTGCTTTCTTTGCATGTCCACTAGCTACAATATTTTTCGCAAGGTATCGAGCCATGTAGGCAGATGATCTATCTACTTTAGTGGGATCTTTGCCGCTAAAAGCACCGCCACCGTGAGGGCTATAACCGCCGTAAGTGTCGACAATAATTTTACGCCCGGTAAGTCCAGTATCTCCATCAGGACCGCCAATAACAAACCTACCAGTAGGATTAATAAGATACTCTGTGCTATCATCAAGTAGTTCTCCAGGTAAAATTGCAGTAATGTATTCTTTAACCATTCTGCGAACATTTTCAATGTCAACATCATCGGCATGTTGTGTTGAGCAAACAATTTTAGCAATACGCTTTACTGTGCCGTCATCATTGTATTCCATAGTTACCTGTGATTTAGCATCTGGACCTAGCCATGCTTGCCCACCTTTACGTTGGCGTGTTAGTTCTTTAACAATTAAGTGACTATAATAGATAGCACTTGGCATTAGGTCTGGCGTTTCGTTAATAGCGTAGCCAAACATTAGGCCTTGGTCACCTGCGCCAAAATGGTCAGTACCAAGAGCAATATCAGCACTTTGTCCATGTAATAGATTAGTAATATCAACAGTGCGCCAATCAAATCCAGTCTGCTCATACCCAATGTCTTTGATAACTTTACGTGTAGCACTTTCAACTTCTTCTGCATGTAAAATACCTTTATACTCACCCGCCAACACAACACGGTTGGTAGTTACAAGTGTTTCACAGGCACAACGTTTTGCACGATCACCGTCACGCATTATTAGATCTAAAACAGCATCGCTAATAGCGTCTGCTACTTTATCTGGATGCCCTTCACTGACACTCTCGCTTGTAAAATAATAACCCATATGTTCCTTTTAAAAAATGTGCTGCGACAATACCATACAACTGATCCAAACCCAAACAGTGTTAAATCCAACTAAGGTAGGAAGTAGTTTTTTATTACTAGCCCAAATAAGTGACAAGCTAGTAACTAATGTAACGAAATACAGCCACCAAATTTGTACGCTAAAAATTAGCCCAGGGACAATAATCACTGCCTTGGCTAGCCAACTAGCAAACTCAACAATGTTATAGTTTGTCCAATAGCTTTGGCGGAACCACATGCCATAGCAATTTTTGATTTTTTTAAGTCCGCTATGACTATAAGAGACGGAAATCAGCAATGACCATATTAGTGTTGCGTATACTACTTGCTCTAAGGTCATTTGCCCCACGAATTACCCCATAAGTCTACATGTAGACGTGGACTGTAATAATAGCCACGACGCATAGCTTCATCAGCTACATTAAATTTATTGCCATCGTAAACGCTAACAACCCCACCCACTGGCATGATGTACACTGCTCCAGTAAACCCAGCTATGCGATATTGAAATACCGCCGCTTCAACTTCTTCAAAGTCTTCTGGACGCTCAACTACAAACTTAAGATATGTAGTACCAAACTCTTGATAGCTTGTTACAATCTCTGGTTTGATAGCATCTTCCCACTTCTCTCCACTTGGACTTAGTTTGGCACTTACACTAAATGTAATTTCACGTTCGCCACCACTTGAGTCACCATACTGCCACTGATCTAAGTATTGTCTAAAGTCCTCGCTAAGTTCTTGAGTACCGTTAGTTTCAAATGTAATGTTCTTTAGGTCACGCATTTCAATTGCTTCTAACATCTCAGGGTATACTTTTTGCCAACCTAACAATGGCTCGCCACCTGTGATAACCAAGTGTACATCATTGCCATTGTCCTGCGCCCAACGATTATTTGGGGTCAAGGCCAACATCTTACTAATAACTTCAGATGTGTCATAGGTTGGGCTTAAACTTTTAAACTTAGGATGCCATGACGCATAGCTATCGCACCCTGTGTTGACTAATGGTAGGTCTTCGTATGTTTTGTATAGTGTAACAGTTTTAGCAACTTCGTCTGCTTCAGTGCTAATTGTACCTCTAGGCATACCAAAACCGCTGCACGTAAAATTGCAGCCAAATGTACGCAAGAATACACTCGGTACGCCAACAAAACGACCCTCACCTTGTGCTGAATAAAATATTTCACTAACTTTTAATTTCATTGATAAGCCCTGTTATATTGATTTTCAAGATAGTCTGTAGTTTCATACCCATCTAAGTATTGTAACACACTAGTAGTCTTTGTGTCAATCTTAACGTTCCCAAGGGTAGACGATCCAAACGTCTCGTTCTGCTTTGTTAATTTCTTTTGCACAATAATCAACCTTTCTACTAAATTTGCTACTCAGGTTATCAATTAAAACAGCGAATCGAACATTGTTACCCCAAACATCTGCCCACCGTTCGCTGTTTGGTAAGCAACTTGCTTGCCAGTCTTGAATAATCCAATCTAATGTAGCACCTGTGTCATTGATATCATCTAAGATAAGAATGTTCTTTTGCTTGTATTCATCGTGAATAGGTCTGCCATCAAAACTACCACCGTACCCATAAGCATCCTCTGCCATCCATAAGTTGCTTTCTGTATTCTCATGATCACGTAGTTTAACTTCTAACGTGTGCATAGGAACATCTAATGCGTGACTCATCATAACCGCAGGAATTAGACCACCGCGTGTTAAGCCCACAATGTAATCTGGGCGCCACTTATCTTTAAACATTTGGAATGAGATTTTGTTTACCCATTCTTGGATTTTGATATAATCGTAATATACTTTTTCAATAGACATAGTCTGTGTACTCTCTTAAATTGTGTGTGTTGATTTCATCACTGAACTTCATAATAAACATTAAGGCTGTATTTGAATCTTCTTGATTGAAATTAATAATAACTTCACCGGTGCCTGTTTGCATTTTGTAACTTGGTTTAGCTCGCCCAAATTGTAATACTGTAGTCTGCTGTTCTCTACCTTTAGCATCATACCAAGATTCTACACTGATATTTCCACCAACATGTTGCCACCAATCGATCATTTCTGGAGTAACTGCCCAAACGACAATTCTAGCATTACGGTTGATGGTAACCCCTGGCGGCAAATGTATCATTAGCGTAGGTATTCCATGCTAACAATCTTGCCTAGGCTTTCTACTAGGTCAGCATCGTCACTGATAACATATCTGCCAATGGCTTCAGTATCACGCTTTTCATCATAACGATTGGTCTCTACAATCATACCGCCGTTGGCACCAAATACCTTAAAAGTAATTACACTACGGTCATCGTAGTTATGTTCAACTCTACTTGTGCTACTAGATACAGGGCTAATTCTTCCACGACCACGTCTAGGATTCTCATCTAACATAATACTTTGAGCTTCGTCACGGCTGCGTGCGCGATTGTAACAACGTTGAATCCAACTATCTAACCATTTCATCTTGGAGCAAACTCCTGTTGTAGTTTAATGTTGTCAAAGAACTCTTTCTTAGTATTGGGGTCAGTTTTAAATGCACCTGTTAATACTGTAGTTTGAGTTAAACTTGAATGTGCCATAATGCCACGATTCTCACAGCAACCGTGCGTTGCTTGAATATATACTGCTACGTTATTGCTGCCAGTCGCTCGACTAATCTCTCGCGTGATATCATTCGCAAGCTCTTCTTGTAGTGTACCACGGCGAGCACACCACTGAGCAATCCGAGTGTATTTAGATAGGCCAATAAGTTTGTTAGCGGCAATAATTCCAATATAAGCGACTCCGCTGACAGGTTGATGGTGGTGTGAGCACATACTACGTAACTCGCTACGAACCACAAGCATACCTTCGTATCTATCTTCACTATCATTTGGGAAAGCTGTAGCATCAGGTGCTGGATCATATCTACCTGCCATAATTTCGTTAAAGTACATCTTAGCTAAACGTCTAGCCGTGCCGTAACTGTTAGGATCTGTTTCGCGATCAATTAATAGTGTATCCAGCACACCTTCAAACGCTAGTGTTGCTTCGTCGATTAATAGTTGTTTCTGCTCTTCTGTAATGTATTCTGAGATGTTGTCGCCTGCCCAGAAACGTTTGTTATTTGCTCGTAGATTATTACGAATTGATTCACTTACTGTATATTTTGTCATTTCTACTCCGATGTTTACCCAGTGGATTGGGATAGTTAATAATAGTATATAGGTTTATTTAGACCGTTGTCAAACTATTTGAAAATAATTTCACGCAAGTCGGGATATTGTTTGTATTTAGGTTTTTGGTCTACGGTAGCTAATAATTCTAATCCACGTTCTGCATCTTCAATGGTCGGACGATAGTGATAGCCCACTTCAAACACCTGTTGATTTTGCCATGGGCTTATAGACAAGTCACGCCCGTCATACCGCTGACGTATTAGTGTACGGTATGCCCGCTCATCATCTAATAAAATAGCACCGCCGTGACCAATGCTCAACGGTTTGTCGTGCCCAAAACTTAAGCACTGCATCTGACCTTTGCGATACATACCTAACTGTAGCTTACGTGCGCTATCCCAGATACGGGTACCGTGTAGTTGATATTCACCAGTCCATTCTTCTGGAATTAGTCTGTATTCAATATCTAACTTGCGCATGGTCATAGGCACACTCAGATACGTGTATGCTGTAAATGCACAGTTAATAGGCTTTTCGTAACGTAAACATAACTCTAAGGCATGTGTGCAGCAATCAGTCATGACGACAAAAGGCGCACCTGTAAATGCGCCCAATGCCTGTTCAAACTTTAGAATTTTATCAAAGGTCATTGAATATTTTCTAAGAGGGCCTGTGCTGAAAAAAACTGTTCAGTCAATCGTTGCGCTTGACGTTCTATTGATGGTCTGATAGTATCATATGATTCGACAGAGTCAACTATCTTTTCAATCATTTTATCAGTGTGCTGTTGATAATTTGCCCAGCTTTCTGTCCATTCTCCAGGATATTGGAATTGATAATCGTACATTTCCATATAACTTAGCCTACTTGGAACCAAAGGAATTGCATCAACTAATGCACCTTCATACATGCTAATACCTAGTGTTTCTTGTAGATTTGCACTAAAAACAATTTTAGCTTTACTCAATAAACTGTGGTATTCTTCTTTAGTTAGGTTTTGTTCCTGGCACACTACCCATTCATACTGCGGTAATTTTTCAGCGAGATCTTTAAATATTTCTAATTGCTTTTCTGGCGCGATGCGGTGCGGAAATAAGATTAAGTCTCGTTTAGGTTGATTCTTATAATGAGATAATACACTAGGCATATACTCCATAGGCCAACCTGTGCGCAAAATTTTATCTTCGCGCATTAGACTACCTGCCACATTAGTAATTCTACCATCTGGTACTTCTAATAGGTTTTTAACAAACATATTAATGTGAAAGTCTGTGGCAAAATAGTTATGGTCTATAGCACTAAAGAATGCTTTTTCACTGTAGCGCACCCAAGGAGCATCACCGATTAAGCGACCTAAAAAGTCCTGCGGGTCATAACTACCAGCATGCCAGAGTGCGTGAATCACAACAGGAATACCAAGCAACTCAGACATATACTTAAGATTGATAATTCCAGGGTGCCAAGCATCTGTAAAAATGAAATGATCTCCGGCTTTAACCCCTCCTTGTGTAAAGAGTCTAGCCATTCGTTCGACTTGTGCCGCTTTATAAATGTTCGTGCCGCCAAAGTTAAGAAAAGCGCCAGGAGTTGTAGCCGCTGGAATATCGTGCGGCCCTGAAATAACGTACACTTCATGTCCGTGTTCCTCTAAGAGATTGGGCACATGACTCTTCCATTGAGCTGTGTACCTTGTCTCGACCGATTCAAGGTCTACTAAAAAGACCTTGGCCATTAGCGACGCCCCTGATAGCCACCAGTCTGGCCATTACGTTGTTGCCATTGCTGGCGTTTCTTGCGGCGTTCTTGCCACTCTTTATACTCTGGACTACGGTACAAATCCGCTTCGTCAAATTTGATCATGCGGAAACGACAGTAGTTCAACCATGCGTCCAAGTCATTGTAGATCTTGGTTACTTCTGGGCTCATACGTAGGTATTTTGGAAGCCATTTTGGTTGTGAAGCCATTACTCTCTCCTTATTCAATTTCCATTGTGTTGTATTCTTTGATTAGTTCAAACAACTCTGCTTCTGTGTTACATAAAAACTTAGTAGTTTTCCAATCTTCTTTTTTATCACGACCACCAACTTCCACCATCCAACCGTTATCATAACGATTAATAGTGAACGAGTCATTTACTTTTGCTAATTTAGCTAGCTTTGCCACAATATATCTCCTAAACAGTGACTGATTGATAAGGACGGGTTTGATTATAGACAATGGTGCACCCGTTTTCACCATCCTCTGAAACTTCAATAGCAACATCTCTACCTGGGTAGCGACCTGCTATTTGCTCATATAAATCGTCTGCAATCATCTCGCATGACTTATAGTTTAGTTCTAAAGTGCCCACATACAGGGCCTCAAGCCATCGTTTGAATTGGATGAACTCGATGTCTCTGTTGTTGTGGAACACGTCGATTGACACCCGGAAATGAAAAATGTGGCGATGAGGGCTAGCAAGAAACGATACATCATACTGATCTCCAGTTTTAAGTTGTGGGTTAACAGCAGCATCTGGATAACAGTGAACACCTTCACGACGGAAAGTCACCCAGATTTGTCTGCGTGCGGCATCTTTGATGCGTTCTATTTGTTCACGTTCTGCTTGTATCATTTAATAATTTCATCTTTACCATATTGATCCCAATTGGTAAAAGATTCTCTAGTGGTTAATGAATGTAAGGTATGACACCAAACGCCCGGGTTGGAATAATTAAAATCTAAATCGTCTAACTTAATTGTAGCATTGTAACCTAGCTGTTGTAAATATGGTAATTTAACCGAAATCTGCGGAATAAATCTATTATGCCCAATAACAGGCATTTCAAGTACACCTTGCACTACGCTAACATCAAAGTCTAAGGTACACCAATAACCAGCATCTAAACATTGATCTATCATGCGTTCCCACGGACGCCACGCATCAGCATCATCTGTTTGAAGATTAGGGAAACTCTGATTAGCACCAAAGTAGATATGCGTACAATCGTTATCTGCAGCTAACTTTAAAATCTCATCAACAGGTTGTACACCTGTTACAAATAGTGTACGCATACCATGCGCCGGTGTGCGTTCAATTTCAATGCCTGTAAAGAATCTTACAGGTTGTTCAGTTATACCTATTGTATATTCGCGCTTCATAAGCCTAGTTGTCGTCTAATGGATTCAATTGATCGTTTAATTTGTAGTTTCTCTTGCTTCATCTTGCCTAAATTAGCATCATCTAAGTAATTAGTATAACCTCTTTTGATGTTTTCGTCAAGTCTTTGATGATGTTGTTCCAATTCTGATAGTTCATCTTCTAGTGCTATACGATCCATATTACTCTCCTAGTCCTTCTTCTAAGTTATCTAAGTTAGTTTCGTCAAAGCCACTATCGTCGATGTGGTGCTCTTCTGGTTCTTCTGTTTCAAATAAACTGTTAAACATAGTGCTAGCATTAACAGTTTTCTTACCTGTCGCACCACGTGTACCGATAATCGTCATCCAAAACTTACTGTTATCTTCGATGATTTGTTCTGCAGCCGCACGTGTTGTTGCAGCAAAGATTTGATCAACTACATCTTTAAAGTACACACGATCAAATGTTTCTTGTACTAACATTTTAGGTACAACACCTTGATCATACTGACGATTAGCTTCCTGCACAGAGTTAATATGACTCCAAACATTATGGCCCATTTGGATAGCATAACTAAATGAATCCCAACTAGTCTTACCCTCTTTGCCAATCTTATTTAGGTCACCTGGGGCATAATAGCAGACATCATTGATGTTGATACGATTGCTGATAGGACTATCTGTGAAGTTTTCAAACACCTTGTCTTGTAAGACAGCGTCACTAAACTTACGTGTGTCTAGTGCATACTTCTTATCATCGACGCTAGGAACCATACGATATACCCATTTGCTACGATCTTCAATTTCTGTTTGAATGTATATCTGTCCGTTAGCTGAGGCTAGAAATGGACTTGCACAGTCAAACGATATGGTAAATGCTGGGTTGACATATTTTCTAACAGCACGTTGAATGTCTGTTAATAACACAGCCCACTCTAGTTTACTAGTACCCAAAAAGTGCATCCAATCATGTATACCTTCTTGTAGTAATCCATCAAAGCGAATAGCCACCAGACGTTTAAGTACCAAGTGTACATCACACATATTCTGTCCGCCCATGGCCCAACCATTAAAATGACGACCTGGGTACTGCTTAGGATCACAGTATTTCTTCATGCGTTGATACCAATCTTCAGCATCCGCATGATTCTCACCTTGTAGAACATTTAAGAATTTGCAAGCACCTGTGCGGTTGTTAACGAACCAATCATTGTTAATGTAAGTGCCCTGTACAGCTTCATCATAGGTGTTAATACCTGTAGCTGCACGACCTGCTGGACTACGAGCTACCCAAGCAGGGATATCTAAACACATACCATAGTCCATATATGCGTCCATCCAAGTAAGAACTAGTTCGCGCTTCTTTTGTGCTTTAGGACAGTTAGGATTTTTCCAATCTCCTTCCCAAACACCTTTACCAATTTGGAAACCACCCGAATCGCCTAGGATAAAACTAGTACTACGATTGCGATTACGTACCATATCTTCTTTTGGACTGTGTTTGTTTACGTCTAGTTCTGCGTGACCTGCTGAGTACAAACTCCAGTGATATTGAAAGTAGCCAGCATCTGGATTGAGCCAGTTGAGACCTTCTATACCATGTTCAAACAATGTAGGTACACGTGAGCTTTCAACATAGGTGTTGCCGTTAGCATCTGGAAAACGTTGCTTACCTACATAGGTAGCATAGAAGCCACTAAGTGCTGGAAGAAAAACGGCGTATTGGCTTTGCCCATCAGACCCTAACTGCTTGGCTGTTAAATTATCTCTTTCCATTTTTCTTTTCTTCCCATAATTTTTTTCTTGCTTCTGACATTTTTCGTTTAGTCTCCTTGGACATAACTCTTCCTTTTAACTTCGCACTTATTTTTGCCTTCTGTTCGTCTGTATTTGCTCTGCCTTTGTGAGCTTCACTTAGTTTAGCACGATGCTCGGCAGTAAAGCAACGACCTTTGAGTGACTCTGAATATTTTTGTATTTGTTCATTATCATCTTTAGTAAGACCTTTATTCCACGGAGCCTTTCCTTTACCAGCATCACTTAACTTCTGTTTATGTTCTTCGGATTTAGTTTTACCCTTTAACGCGGCAGAAATTTTAGCACCGTGATCTTTTTTAATGCCTTTGTTTGCTTTACTAATTTTCTTTCGTCCTGCGTCAGTTAAAAATGATCCAATCTGTATATCCTTGTTCCACGGAATAATACCTGCTACACCATCGCCGCCATCTGTTCTATTATGTAATATACCTGTACCTAAATCTTTGCGCCCATACCAACGAATCATTCTACGTTCAATAGCAAAGGCCCCCACCTCTGATAAATTACATTCTAACATAACAATTCTACTAAGGTCCTTAGGAACAATAACAGAATGTGATTTTTGCCACGCTCTGTCATCTTTACCCTTTCCAATGTAGTACGGGGTTAAGTCTTTAGTTCTCAAGTAAGCATATACATAAAACATAACAGTTCTCCTATATGTTTATTTATACTTACTTGCTCTATTAGCCTTTTATTTTAACTGCTCATCTTTTAATATCTCGTATGTTTTGTGTTGTTCCCAGCGTAGTTTAATGTCTGGGTTCATTTTTATGAAGCGGTTAAACCACTCCCACTCTTGTAACTTTTGCGCTACTAGCTTGTACTGATCAAATTCTGGTTTAAGGTTGTCGAGACCACTAAGACTCATCGGTTTCCTTGGTGAGGATGTCCATCATTTGGAACTTCTCGTATGCGTCTTTAAGTCCAGGATGCTGTTCCATGCGCTGTTTAAGATCGGCTTCGTCTTTTTGCTTTTGTATGGCCCACCGAATAGCATTGTCGGCGTCCCAACTCAACCCGATAGTAGCACCACTGCTCATAATCTGCCACATATTACCGTCAAACACTTCCATGTTTTGTGTGGTTGGATTGTAACGGGTCTGCCCAACATTTAACTGACCATTATTGTATATGGCCGGTGTTGGGGGATTGGAAATAGTCACGTAGGTGCTACTGCTAATTATGTTTTTAATCATTACTTAGTTTGTGCTGGAAGTAAGAAGTTGTAGGTAGCAATACCAGTGTTCACAGTAATCTGTGCAACACCGTCGTCACTTAAACTGAACTTTTTGTCGCCTGCTAGGTTTAAGATACTAATCACAGCGGCCACTGGAAAACTCAATGCTTTAGTTAAGTTACCGCTAGCACCTGCTTGGAACACAAAGTTACCTGCGTGTGTTGAATGATCACCAAAGAAGAATTTTAGGTCATCACCTTCCTTTTTAACTGTAAACACAGTTTCTTCTGAGTTAGCACTAGCCATAAATTTAAGTCTTTGAATGCTGGCTACACTTGGTTCAAACTCTACACCCCAATTAACAGCTCGCATTTTAACTGATTTAAGTTTGTCTGAAATAATTTCTTGGCTCATAAAACGATAGTCGTTTTTAAAGTCACCAGCGGCATTTTCAAAATGCAATCCTGTTGGGACTGTTTCACCGTTACGATCTTGTGTGTTTAATGTAATCTTAGCATTTTCTTTGTATTCTGGAATACCTAAGATAGTGTTCAGTTTACCTAAATTTGGCATACCAAATGTGCCTACAAACTCTGCTACAGGGCCGTTTAATTTACCTTGTACAATAACACTACGATCTTCGGCTAATGCTTCAATGCCTGTTTCTTCTGCTGTGCCTACAATCTTAACTAAGTCAATATTTCCTAAGCCATAAGTGTTTTTAACGATGTCTAATAGATGGTCTCTCATGTGTTTCTCCTTGTTGATAAGTTAGTGTATATGATGTATTTAGAAAATTCAATAGTATTGGTAAAATTTATTTGTGCAGAATTTTCCCCAAAACCTGATGTCCTTTACTGGTGATCAATTTGCCAGGTTTTTTAATTTCAATCCAACTAATATTTTGATAGAGTTCGTGTTCAAGTGTGTGATTTTCTACTGCGGAAACTGTAAAACCTATAGATTCAGCAAAGGCTTTTATTCTGCGCTGATGAGTAAAACTCATAGCATATACTTCAGCCAATCGTGCTGATTGCTCTAAGTCACAGTTATTGTAACTAAACATAAAAGTGCCACCCGGACGTAATAATTCCCATGCTTGTTTTATTACCAATTCAATATCGTTGGCACTAGCATATTCGAGCACATTCCAACTTAGTATAAAATTATATTGGTTTATTGGAAGAAAAGTCGACAATGAATCTTTAGTAATATTGTATACCCGAAGCCGTCTTTGATATTCAGGTGGATACGATTGAACTATTGATTCTACAAAATCTTCAGTCACCGATGCTAGGTAAAAAGGATCAGCAGTGACCATACAATCGGCCCAAATTTTTTCTCGACATTCAAGTTGCAGAGCTGGATAATGCCAATCACAATACGTTTTGATCCTTGTTGTTACCCGTTCAAATAACTTCTCAGTGTAACTTTCTATAGGAATCCTGTGCGCAGGATTGATACAATTTAAATCGAACGTATGATTGGTTAAATTTCCACCAGCTAACTCTATATCCTTCTCAACTTGGTCCAGCTGTTCTTTGATACTAATAGCAACAGAATTGCTAAGAGTTAATATGTTTTGATAATGCCCAATGGTATCTTCAAAGGTATACTGCACATTGGGATTATTACTTTTAATATGAGTCAACGTATCTATTTTATTCAAGGTCTCGGCAGTAACTGATAGTTGGTCAGCAAATTCTCTAAGATCATTACGAAATTTGACTAGATTGCGCAGCATCATTCAAAACTGAATAAGGTATCAAATGTTGTTTTAATATCAGTGTGTGCTGCAATATCCCAGTCTAACACACCAAGTAAGTTATCTACTTTTTGATCTACAATAGTTGACTCCATTTCGCCATCATCAAAAGGTAGTTCTTTAAACCAGTCAGGTAAGTGTGCTTCATCTGTTGGATATCCTACACTCTTAAGTCCAAGCGGGTTGTCCTTTAGTTTACACACAATAGTTTTCATACCGTCGACAATGCTACTTGAATAGTTATCACCATGCATACGTTTGAGGTTATTCCAATTCATAGCCGCACGCACATGTCCTGGCATATTAGTTTTACCTTCGCGTTCTTCTGCTTTGGTAAACTTAGTTAAATTATTAACACGTTTAGGAGTACCTTTCTCCCATGCTGGACGTTCTTGAAACGCAATCTTAAAATCACGAACTTTATCATAGATATGTTCTCGCCCCTTGCCGGTTAGTACATCTAATAGAATATCGCTGAGGAAATCTTGTACGACTTTTGGAGTATCACTACGCTTCAAATCTAAGCCCATGGCCTTAACTTTACCTGGTTTGTCATGGGTGTCTAAACGCTTGCCTTCTAGATCATAGATCAACACAGCATAACGTTTCTTCTTAATGAATAGTCCTTTTTCTGCTACTAGCTCACGCCCGCCTTTGATTGTAGCACCCATGTCACGTGGACAGTGGAATGCACGTTCCATCATGGCTGGAAAACTTTCGTTAACTTGATCTGCGATATTGTCATATAAAGCCACGGCAATATCTTTAGACCATTCCATACGACCAGCAGCTACATCATCCTTAACAGCAGGCCACGCAGTAAAATAGCAACTATCTGTATCTCCATAGATAATTGCTTCACCTACGTGATCATACTCGCCGGTGATGCATTCGTTAATAAATGCATCCATATGTTTAGCAATAGTACGACCAGTGAGGGTAGTTGACTGCCCAATGCGTTTGTCAAAAAACCGACAACCTGGATTAAGTAACGCACCATATAAACTGTTCAAGTTAATCTTCTTAACCAACTGACGTTTGTCCCAGAACGCAATATCTTCTGGAGTTGAGGCTTCTTTCTTTTTGGCCTGTAGTTCTTTACGTTCAGCATACCAACGTTTTAACAAGCTAGGCACAATAGCTTCTTTAGCAAAACTAAAGATAGTGCCATTGGCACTTAGTATCCAAGGTTGATTACTGTTAAACACCAACTGCCAAACTTCTTGGGCACTGTGTACGGTGCTTTCACCTGATGCTTCCCAGTCGATAGTAATTTCTGTGCCAGGTTGCATTTCCATAACTGCTGCGTACTCTAAGGTACCAAACAATCCTTCCCATGCGTCAGCAAATGACGAGCCTCCTGCCATTTTTTGATTGATATAGTGATCAGTCATAATAGGACGCAGTTGCCCTATAATAGTTTCTGGCCCCATGTTAAGTGCGCGAATAGCACTTGGATACAGACTGTTAATATCAACAGCCCCAATGTAATCATGCATTCCTCGTTTAGGATGCGCCACATACGCACCTGCTGCTTGGGTATCACCTTGATCTTCACGTCCTTTTCGATTAGGTACCACTAAACCCTGATCGTGTGCTTGATTAATAATGGCCTGTTCAGTAACTGCCACTGCACCCATAGTTGTTTGTAACAGTACAGTGTTGTCGTGCGCTAATTCGTTAGCCAAGTCTAAAAAGCGTAGTTTCTTGTCTAGTTTAGCCAACAACATAGTATCTTGACGATTATAATCAATAAACTTAGGAAAGTCTTTGTTATATAACTGATCCAATGTGCCTTCGTAAGCAACTTTACGTTCATCTAGCTCATATTCACCAATAGCATCTAAACTGTAACTGTGACGTTCTTCATATGTGTACTTGCGATATAATTGCATATAGTCTAGGTGCACACGACCTATTAGGTCAAACGTCATGTTAGTGGCGCCAAAACGTTCAAAGTCACGTTGTTTAGGATATTGACCCCACAAACAAAAACGTCTAGTGTCGTCTTTGCTTAGTACACGATTGACTCGCATAACAGTATACGGAATATCAAAGCCTTCACTGTTCCATCCGCTTAAAATGTCTGCGTCATCTATTAGATTAAGAAATGTATCTAATAGATCCTCTTCGCGATCAAATAAAAAGCAGTTATCGTATTTGTCACAAATTTCCTGAGCAGTTTCCCATGAATAGCTTTTAGGCGGTAATACTAGTGTGACTAATTTGTCTAGCCAGTCTAGATAAACCGATATTGCGGTAATTGGATTGAATGGATCTTCGGGTCGACTATAACCGCGTGTAGGGTCAAAGTCAACCTCAATATCAAAAAACGCTGTTTGTAGTTTGGGAGACTCAGCGCCTAGGTAGTTGTCGGCAAGACAACGAAACACAGGGTTAATATCACTTTCCCACAGACGTTTACCTGAGTGCATTTTAAGTTCTTTATGATATTCTTTGCCTATACGACTGCTAAATCTACTAACAGGCGTATCGTATATGGTGCGAAATTTGCCCTTAGGGTCATCGTAATAGAATACATAATTTGCTGGATATTCTCTATATTCTCTGCGAGCATTAACACGCTCAACAACGTGTATACGATCTTTAGCACGATCGTAAAGTGCGTCTACATAACTCATCTTTTCCCTTCGCCTCTTTTAGCAGGCCTGCTATGATACATGCACCTTAGGGGTGCGAATCCGTTGTGACAGTATTTATAGTGTGCGACCAACAGTTTCCAAAATATCTTGAAGTGTTTCGTGGTCTTGGTTAGTTTCACCAAATTTAGCTTTCTGTGCAATTTTAATAGCTTTTTTAAGGATAGCAGGTTTAATTTCTAATTCTTCTGCTACTGCTTTAATAGTATCGCTAAGTCCAGCGTTCAAGTCCTCTACTTCTTGTAGAACTTGAATACCTTCGTTAACCATTTGTGTTAGTTTAGCTTTTTGTTCTGCTGAGAACATACGTGATGACATAGTCACTCCTTGTTGGTAAAAATATAGTATATGATATTTACTCGGCAGAGTCAACATCTAATAAATATTTTGATGACATCTGCAATAATTTTTTATCTTTTATTAGTACATATAGCCAGCGCAGCATTTAGCATATATGTACATAGAGGCATAGGGCATCACTATTTTGAATTTTCTAAACCTTTGGAACATATATTTAGATTTATACTATGGTTTATTGTTGGATTAAGCTGGCCAAATTGGCAAAAACACTATGCTGCAAAGCACCGAAAACATCACAAGCACAGTGATACCTATCAAGATCCTCATAGCCCGCATTACTATTCCTTAGCTAAATTATTTGATTTTAAACATAATAGTCCTGGACGTGCAAATTACATTTCGATGAAAGAAATTGAACAGTATGCTCCAGATATTGTTAGTTCCACCGATACGATACAAAGGAAAGTATATAATCGATATCCTTGGTTAGGCCAAGTGCTTTTTTGGGTGTTGCTAACATATCTGTTTGGTGGTTGGGGATTTGTTATTGGTGCATTCAATTGTTTTTTACTAGCTTACATGTTTCTACTAATAGGCAACTATTCTTTTCACAAAGTTGGATTTAAATACGCTGGTAATCTAGGAAGCGATCGCAGTAGAATTTTATTTCCGTGGGGGTTGTTTAGTGCAGGGGAAGAGTTACATGCGAATCATCATAACGATACTAGCAATCCTAATTTCAGACGTAGATGGTTTGAAATCGATCTAGGATGGGTTTACAGTAAGATTTTAATAAAATTAGGACTGATGCGATTAAGAAATTCTGCAGGTTCGTAATATCTTTGTAGCAGTATCAAAATCGACTGCAAGATCATCAAATACTTCTTCTACAGGCTGTGTTATCCATGCCCTACTCTGATATGCGGTTTGTCCGAGTTGTTGGTAATAGCTACTGCTAGGCCAACGACTTTTACCCCATTCCATAGCATTGATTAATAGACACTCGTCGCCTACTTCTTTTAACACAGTTTTACGTTGTTTTACGGGTAATTGATTACTAGACAGTAGTTTAATACCTAAAGGCTCGGTGTTTATTTTAGGTTTGTCGATGAAGTGTGCAAACAGGTGTACTATGTAGGCTTCAACGTTGTGATCAAGATTGACAGTAAGTTTATGCTCGGCTTCTTTAATGAGCTCGTAGCTTTCGCGAACATAAACTTCCCAGTTGCTCATAGCCTTTGATTTACGATATCCCAATTAATTATGCGCCAGATATTTTTTAAGTATTTGGCTTTATCTGCACCATAGTCAATGGTCCAAGCGTGTTCCCACCAGTCAATCAACAGCACTATATCTGTACGCTTTTGGTGATTGGGTATAGTTTTGATAGCGCCAGTTTTACTTAGATAGATCCAATGACTGCCTTGCAGTTTCATAGCTTTTTTGACCATCTCTTCTTTGAATTCATCGTAAGAACCAAACTTACGATCTATTAAATTCTTAATTGCTCCGGTTGGTTTATTATTGGAACGCGGCGCACGTAGTTGTGGAAAGAATAAGTTGTGTAGGTATGCACCAGCAGCATTGAAAGTCTTGTCACCTTCACCTTTGTTGTATCGATCTACATAACCTTTAGCTAATTTACCATAGTGATTGTCTAGAGTACTTTTGCTCATTACAGGCGCAAGAGCTGCTCGGCTATAAGGCAAATCTATTAGCTTAAGTTTTTCTTTAGATTCTGTTAAAAAGTCTTGGGCTCGCATGACTTACCACTTACGGCATGACCAATAACGTGCTTTAGTGCGTGGACCAGGGTTAGCGCAGTTATGACGAGCACGGAATGATTTTCTGCGTTTAGGATTTGATTTCTTAATACGCATGTTAGGGTCGCCAAAGTTTACTTTTTTGATATTTCCAGTCTTAGGATCTTTAACATAGACTTTGAATTTTTTAACATCGCCGCGCATAGGTTTACCTAAGGGTACTTTGCGTCCACGGTATTCTGCTTCTTCTAGGCTTTCGCACATAATACCGTAAGCTTCGTAGAACTCGTCACCTTCATAAGTTTCTTCATCTGTGTTATTGCCTTTGGATTTCATGTAGTCACGGCTAGTGTCTAAGTAATCAAGTGCTTTGGTAATTTTACTTTGTACCCATTCGGGTAAGTTTTCATCAGCATCTAAGATACTGCGTAGTTCGTTAGCAGCTTCTGCAGCAGTTTCCAACTGATCGATAGCCATTTCACCTTCGCGGTCGTATTCACCTACGTCTGCTGGATCAATTTCTTCGTTGACTTTAACACAGTTGTTGACGCGAGTGTCACCTTTCATCTTGGTGCCTTGTTTGCGATAGCCCTTCCAACACTTGGCATCTAATCGTTGTTTTGCTTCATTTAAAAAATCACTAGCTTTCATTTTGCTTTTCCTGATTTCATATTTGCACACCAGTGTGCCATACGTTGCTTTTCACCGCTGGAATTCTTAGCGATGCTTCTCAATTTCGTCACTGACTGTGTACAATTCACACCACTGCGTTTAGCAAGTCCTTTACGTCCTGGCTTTTTACCGTCGGCAAAATTTTCATTGGCTTGCTTGCCATAGTTTATCTCATAGTCGTCATCGTCTGGGCACATATTAGTCATGCGTCCGCTAGGACTCTTATGAGTTTCACAAGTACCTTCGTTGGACTTTTTACGACCTTGACAGTGCGCACGTTGACTAAATCCTTTGGGATTGGAGCAGTCAATACTGCGTTTGTATTTTTCACTCCACTTTTCGTTAACAGGCTCGTTAGTTAATGGGGGTAACTCGGTAGTTGTTTCTTCTGAGTCAGCCATTTTTTTAACAATGGACAAAATTTGACTTTGGTTTGGGTGCCCTTGTAACGTGCGTAGAATATTCATTAGTTCTTGTTGTGCTTCTGCTTTAAATGCTGCATCATCGTAATTCTTATACTGATGGATAGTTCTATAGATACGCAAGGCATTTGCTGCGTCGGATGACTCTGCATTGGCAGCATTTGGTGACATTGATAATGCAGCAGCTAATGCGCCCACTAGGGCAGAATTACCTATGCCTTCTTGTACACTCTCGCCACCATCGCTACCGCCATCACCTGATTGGTCGGCGTAGTTAACTCCGCCCCAATAGTATCCGTAGTAACCAGTTTGACGTTTTTGTTTGCGCTTACGTTTTTCGTTTATTTGATTATTAAATGTTACTGGAGCTAATTTTAAATATTGCGGATATTCTGCATTAAAATTGCGCATGATTACACCAGCTACTGCATTAGCTTCATTTTCAGCATTACTACCAGTGTCCCCACTATGCTGATCTAATTCGCCACGTTCATTCTGTGCAAAGTGTGTTAGTTCATGCGCCAACGTGCGTAATATATCGTTGGGATGGCGATTTTCAATATCTACATAGATTAAATTGCCTTCATTGGTAAAACGTCCAAAGGTTGGATGCTCTATAGATTGTATATCTTTTTGAAATGTTATTTTTGGCAATGTAGTGATATTTAGTTCTAACATAGCTAATGGCAAGAAGTCACGTAGCGCATCTACTAAGGTCAATTCTTTCTGAGGTTCAAACATTTCGTATAAGTTCATGATAGTATTTATTTAATAGCTACAGTGCCATAGTATTGACTAGTTGGAGCAAGATTGCGCCAATTGGTGTCGCTGCCTATTTGTGTTGGAGTTAGAACATCAGTGGTATTGCCTGTACCTGCTGCCCCGTAGAAGTTATAAACGCTTATTGCCCACAAGGTTCCGTTGGTTTTAATAGCGTGCCAATTGAATGTTGCTCCAGCAGTGATAGACCAATCTGTATCCGAACCTACTTGCTGGAATGAACCGCCATAAGGGCTACTTGCATTGTATCCGCCCCATAATGTACCATTGGTTTTAATAGCACGTAGACTTCTGTATGATCCATAAATTTTTGCCCAGTTAGATGCACTACCAATTTGTGTAGGTGTAGTAACTAATATATCACCTTGACCTAGGCCGCCACCATAACTAGCATCTCCCCAATACCATAACGTACCATCGTTTTTAAGAGCATAGAATACTGTACCGTAACTAGGTGCAGCTGCGATATCAACCCAATGGGTCGCTGATCCTACCTGAGTTGGAGATGTCACGTCAGTTGAACCCCCAACACCTAATTGTCCAGCTTGGTCTCCTGAATTTAAACCCCACGTCCAGATTGTGCCATCGCTGCGTAGCCCTATTGAAGCGTATTTTGCTCCACATACTTTGGTCCAGTTAGTTGCTGAACCTACTTTAGCGACAGATGAGTAATTTCTATTAGTAGTATCACCAAGCCCCAATTGACCGTTATTGTTGTCTCCGCAGGCATACAACTCTCCCGATGTGTTAATGCCAAACATATGTCCGCTATCAAATGCTACATGTACATAGTCCCAGGTTCCGGAACCAACTTGCACTACAGTATAATTGCCAGTGGTACCGATGGTTAGCCCGTTTGGAGCATAGTATCGCCATGACTGATCATCGTCTTTAATATAAGTGAAATGATAAGAGCTAGCACTTGATGCACCTACGTTAGCAGATATTGTAGCTATGTTTGACAATAGTGTAAAAGAATTTTTCTGTGAATTGGCCGGAGTGCTAGATGTTATTCCTGGGAAATAAGCACCAGCATAATAAGCTTCAGTCAATGGTGGTGGGTTGGTTGATGAATCTGTAACTGTTACGTTACCTGAACTAGCAACTAAATTTACATAAGATGCATCAGTGTACACTTTCAGTTGTACCCACTCTGGGCCTTCTGTGGTCAAATCTTCGTATAGCGGACGCACTACAGTTGCACTACTATTACTAATAGTAACGATCCCAGACGTCACACTGTCACTGAAATCTGCAGCTACTACGTTTCCAATTAACTGCCAATATAATGTTGTGCTGTTGGCTATATTTTGTGTAGAGATAGTATATCCAATGGCTTGATTTTCATTGACTCCATTTACGTTTGCAGTCACGGAGTAACTAACGGGATCAGTACTCACTCCAATGGAATCAGTCTCCATGATATTCATAATTGCATCAACATTTGCAGTTGCAGATACTTGTATACTATCCCCTTCTTGTAGGATAATTTTTTGGCTTCCACCAACTACTATTAACGCACCCTGTGCAGGTATAGTACCATTTTTAATGATGTGATGTCCGGTAATACCATTACTAATAAGAACATTTGCATAAACTTGGGATAAATTGGTATTAGAAATACTTAAACCAACTACTACCGCACCAACATTAGATCCAACGGTATAGTTACCAATGGCTGTTTCTACAGTGCTAACGTTACTGCTTACTTTTCTTAAAAATGTATTTGCCATTATTTAATGCCTGCTAATTTGCGTAATTGATTAATACTTTCGTTAGTTTCGCCAATTTGACGAACTTCTAAGTCACCTGCTGATAAGCCTAGGTCTTGTTCCCATTGACGTGCTTTACTTACAGCGTGATCTAGGGTAGCCTGACGTATTACTGCTACAATAGATCCTGTGTGTGGATTTACAATCTGAAACTCTTGCGTACCTTGTCCTGGCACCTCTAATGGACTATCAGCTTCAGGATCGTTTGATGTAACAGGATCATCACGGTTGATTAATTCTGCTTGTTGTGCCGCCAACGGGTCCACCTCGCCTAGTCCTGGTGCTATAATATCACCTTGCTGTGCCGCACGAGCTTGTTCACCGCGTTCAATACTTCTAGCTAATCTGCGGCGGAACTCATCATCAATCTCATCTACAATAGCCTGACGTTGACGATCAGTTAGTCTAGCACCACGAGCACCTGGTTCATTTCGGCCAACTGCCATGACATGTCGAGCATTACGCAGTTGATCATCTGTATGATCCTGTATATTTGCTAACCATACGTGCCATGGGCGGGTCATTTCTTCTTCGCTACTTTGAGTTGCTTGCCCACGACGACGTAGTTCTGCCTGCGCTCTACTGATAATTAAATCACGTTGTTCTATGTTTAATGCCTGAGCATTTGCCCCTGTATCGTTGGCAACACTGTCTATTACAGTTTGTATTACACTGGATTCGCCTGCTTCTAACCCATCTAACCATGCTTTATAAGTGTTAGGTAAACTGTCGTATATTTCTTGAGCATTTGCTGGTTCTGGTGTACCTACTTGTAATCTACTTGCTAAAGTATATTCTCTTGCTTCTAAATAGTCGTAATCTATAAATGCGTCATTTAATTGACTACGGAATATAGCCTGTGCCGCTACCTTGGCATTACGTGGTGTTGGTGCGTTGATAATTGTAGATACACCTGCGTGTGGTCCTTGAGTAATATGTACTCTCCACTGTGTCATCTCACCGTCATCAACTGGTAGACTGCGACGAGCAATTTCACGCTCAATAACTGCCTGTAGGAACTCGTAGTTAGTAGCACTTAAGTCGCCACTCATGCTACGATTCTTAACAGTGTCTAGAGCTTTTTCTAATGTACTGAGTTCTCGTTTTTTAATCTCATTGACAAATTGTTCTAATGTGTATGTAGGTAAATCGTTGACCTGACGATAGTACTCTTCCTTGCTCATGCCTTCTAAATCAATAGGCGCAGATTTTACCTCAGCTTTGAGCGTGCTAATACTCTTCTCACGGTTCATGCCCATCTGCTTGCCACCTTTGATAATGGCTTCTGTTTCACTTTGAGCAAACACTAACTGCTTGCCGCCCGTGCCGTCTTTGTTCATGACCCAGAACTGTAGTTCTTCGCCTTTCTTCTCTTTACGTGCTACCTGTGCCTGACGTACATTACTGACTAATTCGTCTTTGTTAATTTCGCCTAGAGCATAACGACTGAATAGAGCCACTGAGTTATTGGGGTCAGTCCAGTCACCGTCTTGTTCTACTAATTTGTATAGTTTCTTAGCATACTCTTGTTTGTATGCTTCTGGATTGGTAGCAATACGCAGGCTCATAGCCAGACGTAGGACTGTGTTAGTAACCTCAAATGGATTCATATCCAAGTAGTCGCCACCTGGGCCGCGGAATTCTACATAGTTGTCTTTGGTGTTGATACTAGTGTATTTGTCTGTAATACCACTGTGTATGGTTTTACTGGCTAGACTGTTTAGGTGTTGCTTCATTTGTGCTAGTACGTGCGGAACATCTTCTGGACGAATACGGTCCTTAATCTTACTCATAGCACTCTTAGCATAGCTGTTATATTGACGACCAAACTGTTTAAGCACATGTTCGTCGCCCATGAACAGGGCTAGTTTAACATAGTCCAGTTTTTCAATGGTCATATCTGGAACGCTAATGTTCATGTGTAGGCCAGTTGACTTGTTAGTATAACAACCGTTATCCTTGGCCCACTTGTACATTTTTTGTAGCATTTCTAAACCGTCTTTGATTGGCATAGGAGGACTAACAAACTCTAAACCACCATCGCCTGAATCTGCGTCAATTGAACTATCTGGCTCTACAATCCAGTTTTTACCATCACGACGAGCACCGTGGTAGTTGTTTGATGTGTTTACGTATTCTAAGCCCATACTACGACCAAACTCGTCACCTACACTTTCTACATCCATTTCACCGTCGCTACCATAGTAACTCCAGTGTGGCCAATCTAAGCTCCATTCACGTTCTGCGTCGCTCATGTAATCTACGCCAATGTCACGCAACCACGCTTCTTGATCGTAGTCCGCATCTTCACGCATTTCATCTTCCATCTCTTGGCGTATTTCGTCGTAGTAATATTGGTAGTTGCGACTACTAGCATCACTCATTTCATTATCTAATGCTTCTTCTGCTAGTTCTTTAGCCCGTTCTTCTACTTTATCGTCAGGAACTTCGTCGCCTAGTTCTTCACGAGCATCATCAACGTAATCTTCCCAGTCTATGTCATCACGTAAACGATTACGAACACGTTCATTCAATTCGTCTGTGTCTAGATTGTCTGCAATTTTATCACTAGTCCAGTCTAGGTATTCGTCCCACATCTTTTCGCGTAGGCGTTGAGCACTGCTGGAACCTAAGTTTGACATTTCACCGTTACGGAAGAATTCTATAATATCATCTATGCTGTAACAACGTTCGTCCATGTCATAGTCATATTCGCCGTCGCCACTGTCGTCATCTACAGCAACATTTGGCACGCACATTTCAAATTCTATACCCATAAGCATACCTTCTGCTTCTGGACTGTTGGCAAATTTTTGTAGAGCACTAGGGCTCATCTTGACTTCGTCAAGTACAGCTTCGTCTAATAGGGGTTTGATTTGTTCGTATCGCATAATTAGTATTTATCTAAGAGGAGGTAACCAAGAATAAGGAGGATTTCCCCACCCGTTTTCAATATATTCAATTTGATCTTGATATAGTTGTTCTAACTCTTTGCGAGGTATCATGCTCATAACCTGTTGAACTGTCTGCGGCAAAGGATGATCTAAGTATTCAATGTTAGACCAATCTTTACCTATAGCAGCCATCTGTAATTCAAATGTTTGATTTTTGAAATGATCTAATAGATGCGGTTCCTTCTTAACAGCATACATTAATAACTCTGGGCTTGGATTTTTAATCCATAAAATATTTCTTGGGTCTAATTTAATAGCTGCTTTTTGGACTTTAGGTGATGGGTTTCTGATATATCTAAAGTGTTCGTGGTAGTGGTTTCTATTCATCCACTCAATTTGATCTCGTTCGCTCATTGAGTTAAGATTTCGTTTAGTCTGAGTTTGCTGTTGCCCTTCTTTGCGACGGTTAGTTATAGACTTTTCTGTTGGAGCGGCAGAGTTTGGGAATCTGCCAATCATCTTAATTGCCTTAGGATTAAAGAACACGGCTTGAACAGGTTCCATATGATGGATAATGCCCATGCCAGAATCCGCTACGCCATCAATGCCCATAACTCTAAACAGTTTGTTCCAAAGATTGGAGTCATATTCGCTCAACTCAAAGGTTATATACCATAGTTGAGCACCAGGCAGTTTTTTGAGTTTTTTGCGATTAGGAATATCATCCCATCCATCGTTGGCAAATGCTTCCTTAGGAGCTGATTTAGCAAATTGTTTAATTTCATCTGCTCGTTCTGGGTATGCAGTGACTAATCGTTTTAAGTATTCTTTAACTTCATCTGAACCCACGGTATCAACTTTAAGAATATTAGCTTCTGGAGTAACTGTAAACACATTTACCCATTTTTGATCACCAGCATAGGGCAAGTCCTCAAAACTTTTAGTTTTGATTACATAGTCTGCAGGATAAGCATAAACACCATTTGGTGTTTCGTGTTCACTTAATGGATTAATGCCCAACTTTTCTAATTCAGTTAGGCTGATATATAAGTTGCTGGGGTTGCCTTGTTGTTTGTGTTGATTGTATATTTGAACAAATTGATCCCAACCAGACACGCGAACATTTTGTTCTGGATTTCGTCTTAGTTCTTTAATAAAATCACGTGCTCTCATAATATCCTGTGCTCACTTTTGGCATCCCTCCATGGCAGCAGCCGCCAACACCGTACCGTTACGAATAACAGGTCCTAAGGTGGTGTTCTTTAAATCTTTGGTAAATCCTTGCTAAATTTTAATTTAACTGTTGTTCTAAATTTGTCGTACGATACATTTCCAGCAAAGAAAAACATAGAAGTAGCCATCTTATCGCTGAGTGATTTGTCTGGGAACATAGCAGTTCTACCGTCAGGTAATTCAATCTCAAACTGATCTTCAACTTGTTGTAATACTTTGCCTACAAACGGATCTTGTAATGTTAAAACACGATTGTTTATTAAACCTAGAAAGTTTACAATATAGGTTTGGTCTAATTCAACAGGATCAGACATGGCCCGTAAATTAAAAAAATAATCAACTTGTTCAGCGTCGTTGGACTCAAATAAATTTTTCGATCCCGAGTACAGACTTTCGATTAGTTCAAGTTTATCTTTAGTAGGCATATCAGCGTAGTCTGCCCAATTAAATTTGCTTGTATTAAACTCTTCAGCTCTCATATTAATGTATTGGGTACTCTGTACGCTTGCCGTCTTTGTTTGTGTACAACAAGCTGACATCCCATTGGCCGTCACGTTTCTTAATGTAGATGTGATCATTGATCCACTCTGCTACGCCACCATCACCCTCGTTGCGGTTGTTAGTCTGTTCAATAGCATAGGCCATAATTTTATCTAGGTCATCAATGCCCTGGGTATCAGCACCCCATTCACGACCTACTTCCTCTGCTAGATTGCGTACTTCCTGTGGAGATAGATCCACAGCACCAACTATTCTACTAATGTAGTCACTGGCTTCGTAGTTCCAACTGGTATAACTTTCGTCAGCATCTGCTACGGCATCCCAATCAATGCCACCTTCTTCTTCATGCCCTTCTGGGTATACGTAACCTTGTTTACGTAAATACTCCCACCAGTAGTCGTCTTCTACTTCCCATTCGTTGACCTTTTCATGTACATGATCGTTGACTGCGGTTTTAATCTTAGCGATCAAAGGTTCTAGTATTTCATCTGGAGTAAACACCAGCCAATCGTTGATCTGCGGTTCACGCTCACGGAAGAAGTCTACTAGATTGCCAAAACGCATGTCTAATAGTTCTATAATATCATCTACGTTGCGATCCTGCTCATCCATGAACTGGCCACTAGGGAAGTGTAGTTGATACTTCTCACCTTCATACTGGGGCTGTTTAGGCAGTAGAATATACAAGGGACCGTCTTTGCTGTAGCTGTTAAAATAGTTAGTACTTTGTGTACTGGCTGTACACCATGTGGTACCCTGTCCATAGTAGCAGGCAGCTTCTTTATCTTTAGGAATAATAATGCGAACCTTATCGTTTTCGTAGACCTGCTCAGCGTTGCCCTTGGGCATGGCTTTTTCTTCTGCTTGTTGGACACGCATTTGAAAGTCAGCACGTATACTGATGTCCCATAGGTCCCGCCACGACAAGTTCATGATGTTGGCCAATTTAGCATCGCTGTCTTTAAAGAACTTTTTCTTTTTGTACAGGTCGTACTTTTGTAACCATTCTGTAGTCTTACTCACAAGGTCTTCCATCATAACGCCTTCGTTGGCGTAGACTTTGGCTAACCATTGTACATATTCTTTATTAGCGGTAGGATCAGCTGACTCTAACATGGCCATGACCTGATCTAAGATCTGTTGACGCTGTTCTGGCTCAATACCGCTGCCAACTTTGGTCTTTTGATCAATAAAAGCACGTATTTTACCTATAGCGGTATCATGACTTTTATCTTTGCTTACAGCAGCGACGAGTTTATTACCAAAGACCGTGGCAGTCTTTTCTCTGCTGTATTCTAATATAAACTGACGTGCTCTCATAGTTGATCCTTCCACAATCTAAACCAGGCACCGGTGCCTGGTAATGGTGCCGACTCTGGCAATACTAAATTATCACGAGCAAAATATTCCCTTGCGTCTGCTACAAGTTGTTCGTAGTTTGCTTGGTTCTTTATCTTATTTACTATAGTTTCAACTGATGCCAAATCCTGCACAGTACCGTTGACTAAAGTTTTAGCTATTTCTTGAGGATTGTTGCTAATTACTTCGTTAGTTTCTCGGTTGACCAAACCAAATTTTGGGCTCCATTTCATGTCTAGTGCTTTGGCAATGCTGGCCAGCAAGATGTTACGATGCACACCTTTGAACTCGCCTGCGCCAGTGCCAGCATAGCTAAAACTTTGGAACTGTGGGTTGTCGCTGAACATAAAGTCAGTTTGTACATATCCGTTACTTGGATCACCTAAGATAGGAGTTTTTAGATGCACGCTGTCACCTGTTTTACGTATATCTGTCTGCGGAATACCTTGACGAAGTAGTTGCTGTATTAATACTTCTTTAGAAATTTTAGTACTATCTACACCTAGGTCTAAGTCACCACTTGTTTCTTTGCGACTAGTTGATCCTAGCATATTGTCTACAAGATTTAATCCAGTGAGTTGTTCTAACCATTGCACTGTGGGTACAACATTATCTCGAGCAATACGTGTAGTGGCAGGTTGACCATCTGCTGTTTTAAAAATATTACCACCTTCTAATAGTTTAGTAACCATATGCTAACATTAATCCTTTTGCTACTTTGTCTAGACTATCTTCGTCTGCTTGATATTTGATACCAATACCTCCGCGAGCTTGCCATTTAAGAATATTACTGCCTCGATCATCGATTAAGATATTAGGGCTGCCACCAGCGTTAACAGCATGGCGTTCTTTCATACCTGTAATAATTATTTCTTTAGGTTGCGGACTTAAGTGCTTTTTAATCCACTCGCGTTTCCACTGCTCACTGTTAGCATGATCGCCACGCAGGGGACTACTGCAAATGTTGTATGTTGGTGCATAACTTAAGACCAGCTGAATTAAATTGTCAGCAGTGCTGAACTTTGGTAATCTATAGAAAAAGTCTGTGCCAACCATCTTGTTTAATGTTGGGTCTTGACTAGCAGGTGGAATATCTCGGTATTTGCCAGACTTAACTCCGGCCAGTTTTGCGTATTCTGCAAAGAAGTCAGCAAGAACGCCATCCATGTCCAAGTAGATTTTGGTGTTTGCTGTTGCTCTAATTAATTCTTGTGCTTTCATTTATGTATTTAGCGTAAAATGTATGTTATAAATAATTGGAAATGACTATATTCACTCAAGAAATTCAAAAAAATTTACCGGACTATGAACGATTTGTAGACTGGTTCAATCAACACACGTATACTAACAAATCTTTAGAAGAATGTCAACTATGGGAGTTGCGTGAAGCATTAAGTTATTTTTTTCACAAAGTAACCCCAACAAGCCTGCTCACTAGTATAACTAAATCTATTTCCAATCCTGTTGATAAATTTTCATGGGAATCGCTAACATTGGTAGATGAGGCAAAATTGCAATATAACTTACGATCTGCAGGCATTGAGGTACAAGGGGCTGACCAATGGCCAACTAATAATATTGATTTTATAAAAATTACTCATAAAATTTCTATAGCAAAACGGTTTAACTACAGTGTGGTTGATCAGTTACTGAGTACAATTAATCTAAAAAATTTTTATTTTTTACTAGAGTACAAGACTCTAATATTCTATTTTTTGTTAGTCTGTGCATTTTTTGATCTTCAGTTGTTTATCTATGGATTGTGTTTGGGATTTTTGTTGTGGATGCCTGCAGATGTAATCAGACACGAATACGTTGAACATGGTTACATTATACCTAAAAATAAAATAGTTAGATTCTTAATAGAAACATATATTCAGATATTAGTGCCTAGTACACACCATGACCAAGATGGGGTGGTTAGTTATCATCAAACACATCATCGACTTTGGAAAACTGAACAAGACTTATTTACTAAACGTGTTGAGCAAGAATTGGTGCCAGGACTAAAAGACTACGATATTAGCCTAATAAGAAAACCTAAAACCACCAATTATCTAGTAGAGATAAAAATACTGTGTTTGATAATACTAGCCTGGACCATTGGTATATCGGGAGTCGTATTTTTATTCTTATTACCTTATACCTTGGTTAATGTGTTAAATTTTCAGCATGATTGGTATTTGTCTAGATTTGGTGAAAGGAATTACCCTTGGTTGTTTCCAATAGCTCTTAATCAAAGCTGGCATTATGAGCATCACAAACGATTCAAAAAAATACCCAACTCTGTGGGAGACCTTTTTATGGGCCCAAGTTGGGTTAAGTTTGTCAATCCTCAATATTATTTTGCAATAATATTTTTTAAATCAAATAGCCGCGTTTCTGGGCAATAATATTTTTTTAATTGCTGTGTTGGCACCAAAAAACTGTTTAATTGATTCTTCGACAAGAGTTGGATTAAACTCTTTACAACTAAACACATCAATGTAAATGTGTCGATCTTGGTCGATAAAATGTGCTATAATGTTACTAGTAACAATAATCTGCACTGCGGTAAATCCCTCTTTATCGGGCATACCTACACCAGTTTTGGTAACAATTGGATCACCAATTGGGGTCATATCAATTTTAATTAACAAATCACTAAGCCAATTTTTAATATTTGATTCGCTTTGAATTTTGTCTAATTCAACATTATTACAGTCCATTATAGCATGAAATCCCCATGGGGCTGTAGTTATAGGTGCTGGAACTTCAATTTGTACAGTTTCTTGCGGAACTGTGGTCACTTCGTCGTCAAATACTTCGTCTACCATTTTAGTTGTCCTTGATTATTTACATTTAGCTCGTTTGGCGTTGGTTAACGCACCAAAGTCTACCGGAAAATCCTTAGTCTTTTTATTTAATACTGCACCTTGGGGTAGAGGAAATTTTATACCAGTTTGTCTTTCAATTTCTGTAACTGTGCTCAATGCTACATCTAGATTATTACCTTGACCGCCTTTGTGCGGGAATATAAATGCTAGAACTTCTTTAGTTTTGTTGTCAATTAATATTTTGTAAAAAGCGTGCGGAACAACTACTTTGTTTTTACCGATGGTTGGGTTACTCATACTGTAAATTGGACCTGCATAAATTGTAACAGTAGTATTACGTTGCACAGCATAACCTCTGGTATAGGTTTCTAACAGTTTCCAAATTCCTCGATTTAATCCACCGCTTTGTGGCATCATATTGGTCATTAAGAAACTTTCGTATTCTACCTGCTGGTCAAAACTCAAATCACCATCGGGGGCTACATGCCCCTTGTCGTACCCTGTTCCTGCATAATCGTCTGGAGTGGCCCGTTGATCTTTTGGTAAACTTTCATCTGCTACAAATGCGTTAGTACGAGGAATACATCCTATTGCCTCAGTTGGTGTAATAGTCCATGTTGTCCACATGGGCAACTTACTTGCTGGGTCATATACTGTGGCAAATGCCAATCGACATTGTGCCAATCCTGCTTTGCTTGCAATAGGAAAACCATATGGAGCTTCTGCTGAACAACTTGCTAGAGGTTTGGGAGGTGTCTGTGTCCATGCCCAGGCCTGCGCCGATACTAATAGTAATAAGATTGATAATACACGTTTCATTGAAATCACCTTTTAAAAAATTTTAATAAATTACAAACACTGCCCCAGTTGCTCCAGTAGGAGAATCTGCAGCACGACCAACTGCTCCGCTACCAATACTGTCATACCCTACACCAGGAACACCGTATTCATACCCTGCATAATGTGATCGAGGCCAACCCCAACCCCAGTAACCGCCCCAGTAGTTGTAATTATACCCGTAGTTATATGAACCAAATCCATAGGAATAGGTATTATACCCACCCCAACCCCAGTAACCACCCCAACCCCACCACCAATAGTAGTAGTGGTAAATCGCCTTACCGGCAGATCCTGCAGCACCAGTTAAGTTAGTGTCCCCACCTGTTGCTGTGCCACCAGCACCACCTGCATCTGTACCTGTAGTTGCTGCAGTACCAGCAGAACCTCCATAGGCTATGATATTTGCATTAAAACTACTTGATTGCCCATCTTGGCTACCTATACCGCCTGCTCCTACAACGACACTATACGAACTTCCAGGAGTTACTGTTAGATATTTTTCAGCATATCCGCCTGCACCACCACCACCGCCAGTACCACTACCGCCAGCACCGTATACTAATACTTTAACACGTATAATATCATCCGGTGCTGTCCATATATACGATCCTTGTACAAGAAATTTCTCTGTACGTCCATCATTTACTGTATCGGTACTAATTAGTTGTTTCCACTCACCGTTGTGTTTTGTATATATTTGTTGTATTCCTTTCCATCCGCCCTCTTCAACTAAAATAGTTTCATCGGGTTGTGTATATGTTATTTCTACGCTGCCTCGTCCGCCCGTGCCACTTGCATAACTGCCGCCGTTTGATCCAGTGCCTAGTTGTCCTCCCGCGGGCACTAAACTTTGTCCAGTTGTACCAGAATATGCTCCTGCATCCCCACTGCGAGTTGGGCCACCAGCACCACCATATGGGTAGCCACCACCGCCACCACCACCACCGCCCCCGTCACCGGACTTGTCTTGGCCTGCAGCACCCGAGGTACTAGAATTAAAAGTCCCAATGGATTCTACTCCATAGTTACCGTTACCGGAACCACCTGCACCAGCACCACCACCTGCTACCAACACAGGAGAAGCTCCTGACAGGATTACAGTTGCGCCACCGCCACCACCACCTGCTCCAGAGCTACCAGAAGGTCCTGCATACCCACCGCGGCCACCAGGGTAATATCCAACCCCACCACTACCAGGTCTTGCACTGCTAGCTCTACCTACACCAGCGCCACCACCACCGCCCGGAACGATAGTTAATGTTTGTCCGGGGGTAACAGATAATGTTGTGACTATTTTACTTCCAGGGTATCCGCCGCCCGGATATCCGCCCGATGCGGCGCCATCAGCGCCACCGCCACCACCACCACCACCAATGGCAGTTACGTTAATTGACGTAATTCCAGTAGGGACTGTAAATGTATGTGTGCCTTCAGAAGAAAATGTAACTGTTTGAGGTGTGTGCGGAACTGTTACGGGGATAAACACTTGCGGTGTCTTAACCCAAGCATTTAAAACACGTTTCCATTCACTGCTATCTTTATTAAAAATTTGGAATCTTCTAGTAAACACCAATACAGCATATCCGTGATAACCAGAGTTACCATAAGATGCAACCGGTGCATATATGGTATTTCTACCGCCAGCCGTGGCTCCATTGCCTGCTTCTGCTGTAGTGCCATAATTTTGTCCGCCGCTACCACCAACTACAGCATGTCCTGAACTATATCCAGCAGCACCCCCAAGATATCCACCACCACCACCGCCACCATAACTTGCAGCACCACCTTGGGTATTTCCAGTGAGCGATCTATATGAACCACCCGGTAACCCAGCATATTTGGCACCTCTGTGGCCGTAGCCACCGCCACCACCACCGCCAGCAGCCACTGCCTGAGCAACACCATTGACTAATACGGCAGTTGCCCCACCACCACCACCGCTTGGGAACGGTCCGCCTGAGTTACCGCACCAGTAACCTCTACCTCCGCCAATACCGCCACTATATCTAGAACCAATGCCGCTATTACCGCCACCACCTCCAGCGGTTGCACTTTGTGCAGGGCTTCCTTGTAATCCGATACCAATTTCAATGATATCACCAGATTGTATGGTTAAAGTAGATTTAACATAACCGCCACCACCCCCTGGTGCACCCCCATATCCGGTACCACCACCTGCACCCCATAAATGAACTTCAACTGTTTCTTCAAAACCATCAGGCATAGTAAATGCTCTTGGTCCCGGACGGTCAACGGTGTAGATATATTGTAAATCTGCCATTTATTATTCCTTGATACTTTCTTTGATGCTGTCTAATTTAGTAGCATTTTGATGGATTTTTATACTGTATTCTTTACCGTGTTTGTCACGTAAATGTTTCATAAAATCAAAATATTCATGACGCTTACTAGTATCTGTCATGGCTTGATGTGCTAATTGGCGTGCTTGAATTATATGACTCAAATCGGCTGTTTCATTCATTGACCCTTTTTCTCCCGAAACGCAGTTAGGCACTTCTTTGCTATCTTTAGACTTTGTGCCCACCATGTGGTAACCCTTCCAGCAGGGATCATTTTTTGCTGTAATTTTGCGTTTAGTTTCTTTAACGCTCGACGCTGTCGTAGGCTTTGCATACGAGTTGCCCTCCGAGGTTTCAAAGAATTCCGTTAATAACATAATATTGTCCATACTTGTGCTTATATGATATTTATCAAAACAAAAAGACTTGACAAACTCTAGATTTGAATGTATAATGTTTGCTATTATCAACAACTCAATGGGTATTTTACATCATGACACAAATTGACGAATTATTAGATCTTATATCAGATCCATTTAATGGATTTGAAGAAGGTGTAGATTTTTGGGTCGATGAACAAGGTTATATACAAGTTCAAGACCCACGAACTGCGGCATTAATCATGCGAAAAGCCAACATCAGTGCGGTATTTGATGATAAATTAGTTAAAGTGGGGCAAAAAGGCGATAGCATACTTCTTGGATTTGACACACTATTACAATCTGATCCGGTGTATAATGTACATATTGGATTTAAACGTGATACTCTGGCAGAAGTTAAAAAAGATGAAAGTGGTATGTTCTGTTTATATTTGAATAAAAAACGGGCAACACGCATGTTTAAAAAGCTCACATCAGCTAAGACCTATCTCAAACGATTGGATAGAGAGTTACAACAAGAAGCCATAGAACCAGAAAATTTTGATGATTAAAAAAACAAAAGGGCCCAAATTGGGCCCTTTTTAATTGACGTATTATTGTTATTTTCCTTGAAGTTTTTGTTCTCTATCTACCTGTTGCATTAAAGATCTAAATTGACCTGCTAATTTAGGTGCACTAGCTACAGTAGCAATGTCTTTCATTAGGGGTTCTATAGCCTTCATATCCTGCTGTCCAACTGGTTTTCCTTGGCTAGCAGCATCGATTGCTTTTACAATATTTTGTGCAGGTGCAGTACTGCCAGTTGCGGCCTTTAGTGCTTGGCTTGCCTGCGCTATATCTTTTACCTTGGTTTTATCAATAGTTGACGAAGTTGCAGAGGTAGTAGCATCTGCACCATATTCATCTATTTTGAACATAGGAATAAAATTAGGATTTTCTTTTTTCATCTTAGCTACATATTTTGCATAATCAGCTTTAGCTTTCTCTGCACGGGCTGCATCATCGTCTGTATCGGCAGCAGTAGGTTTACGTTCAATGTCAGCTAATTTACGAGCCAAAATCTTGTGAGCACGGCTTTCGTCTAGGCCCATAGCTTTAGCCTGTTGTTTTAAGCCAGCTAGTCTACGCATAACTTCTACTGATAGTTCTAAATCTTGCGCTGTGCTTGGATCAGACTGGATGTCTTGCAAGGCTTTCTTCTTAGCAGCGTAATCTTCTTTATCACGTAGAGGAGTTTCACGACCTTCTTTAATGTCTAAGTAACGTGTACGTTTACTAATACCTATGTCACGTGGGTTTGGTGTACTAGGATCAGCCATTAGACGAGCACGTGCTGCCACAGCTTCATCTTGCGTAGCATATTCACCAGGGAACGCATAGTTTGCTTCATAGTTAGGACCACGACCTACTAAAGTATAGTATTGTTCTTGTGGGCGTTGTGCTTGAGCTTTCTCAGCTTCAATGTCCATCTTCTCTTGGCGACGTTGATCGTATTCCCAATCTGGATCACGTTCACGCGGGGCACGTTCTTCAGGACCACTTTCCCAACCTTCACCTAATTCTTTAGCAAGTTTTTCACGAGCAACACCTTTGTCATATTGTTTGTTAAATTCAGCACGTGCTGATCTTCTTTCTGCTGGTGTTTTTGGTGCGTCTATAGAGTCTTGATGCGCATCGTATGCTTTATCAAATGAACGTTTTGCTAGACGTTTATAATTAGCACCACGAACTTTATCAACAATACCTTCACCTAATACAGCTTCCCAGTCAAATGGTTTACCATCTTTAGTTGCTTGAATAGTAGCCCGAGGGTTATCTCTTTTAGCTTTAGCAATATCTTTAGCAATAATTTGGTCTGTGTAACCAGGTTCTGCTTTGTGGTATACTCCACCCTTACCATCTGGATTTTTTACAGAATATTTGTAGTAGCTTTCTGCTACACCTTTTTCTTTTTGTTGTTTAACTTTGTCGTTGAACTTTTTATAAGTTGATTTGAACTCTTCTTTATCGCTTTCATCTAAATCTTCGTCATTGTCATCTTGGTCCCAGCTAGTATCTTCTTCCTCTTCATCCCAGCCGTCATCTTCATCATAGTCATCACTGTTGTCTTCAGGACCGTATTCCATAACGTCTAGGCTGTCCCAACCGTGGTTAGGATGATAGTTGCCGTTGGCTTTTAGAGCGAATTCTGTGGCCTTGTGTGCTAGGTCATCGTAACTAGTAACCTTGCCAATAAATTCTTCAAGTTGGCCAAAACTTGGAGCATTAAATTCATCACCATCGTTGTAGTGACGATAAACAATCTTACTGGCCGCACGTAGTACTTCACCTTCAATAGTATCTGCCGCACCTGATGCTGGGACTAGTTGATCGTACAGTGCTTCGTATTCTTTTTGTAGTTGGCCTTTACCTGACCAATATGTGCTTGGCTCATCTGGTAGGCTAACGCGGTCATGACCACGACCCCAACCTTCTTTCATTTCTTCTTTACGGCGACCAAATGTATCGTGTACTAGGGTATCTAATTTAGTATGAAACTCAGTTTCCTTAGCTTTACTGATGCCCTGGTCTGTTTCTTCTAAGCCACTAACTTCTCGGTTCATCGCTACAGTCAATCCAGGTTTACCCAACCGCATTATATCGCCTTTGGCCTGTACTGTGCTTTGATAAATTAACGGATATGCTAGTGTACCATCTTCCATTTGTTGTGTGTCGCCTAAGATATAACGACCGTGGGCCTTTAATCCTGCAGATGTTGCTTCAGAATTTGACAGGCTAATCATTGGCAATAGCGTAGTGTCTTGTGTGGCTTTACTCTTTTGTGTACGAATATGACTACGTTTGAATCCCGGTTTTGCGTCACCTGAAACTAGTAGAGTTGGTCCTTGTACGATTTTAGCATAAAAATCATTGCCGTTGACAATTTCGTTGGCAAATTTCACATTAAAGTCGATGGTTACTGTACTAGTAGTGATTTCCTTAGCATTACCACCACTTTGAATCCATGCTTTTGCAGCTTCGATAGCTTCTTGCGGGGTATTTGCCTGTCCTTCGTGCGCACTTTCTGTGCCTCGTTTAGTGTGCCATACCATCCAACGTAGTGGTTGTCCTTTAATTTGAGGCGTGGTTTCGTAGCGAATTTTCCAACCTTGCCAAATTTCTTCTTGGGTGGCTTCTTCTACTTTTTTATAACGAGCTACAGGCTCATGACCTCGACTAGGACGACTGCCTTTACGTGTAGTGCGCTTTTCTGCGGTATCTTTAAATGCAGCTTCTTTAAATTCTGCCCATGCCTCTGATAAGGCCCATTCGATGTTTTTGTCTTTAGATTCTTGGCTAAGTTCTTCTAACATATTAGTCTGCGGTTCTATGCTGTCGCCAACTAATCGACCTTTGAATGGATGGTCTTTGCCACTTTTTTTGACCTTTTCGGAACTGCGCACTTGATCACCAGCTGTTTGATCAGGTTCTCCGGCAAACTTCATCATCTTTTCTAATAGGGATTTCATATTCATTTTTGTTTACTCTTTTTAGTTTTCTTTGGAATTCTGCGCATAAAAATACTAGTACCAAAACCAGCACCGCCGCCCATGCTTGTAGCAACACCGCCCGAAGCAGTTGAGCCTATGCTAGCATTTTCTTTAATAGTAATTACTTCAAAGATTTTCATATAATCTATTTATCGTATTTTAAATGTTAACTGGCAGTCATTGACAGAATCAAATACTACCTCTTCAACGTCGTTGACCTCTAAATTGGTTAGTTTAAATTTAGCCTGAGCGGAATTCTTTAAAACTGGAACCAATTTGATTGTATAAGATATATTTTTTCCTAACTGAGCCCATATATCTTCGCTAATAAAGATCCTTTTACTATCCCATATCCATGTGCGTTCAGTAAATAAGTCACCATTTAGATAAATTCTATATATAGGATTTTGATATTTTAAATTATGGGGACGAGAAACCCAGTTAGGCTGTTGGCAATGTACTTCTACTTGTAAATTTACAAACGGCATTAGATCAAACCAAGTGCCTTCATGTTCTTACGAGGTGTATCTGGGTGTACGTCTACAGTGAGCGCATTTGACCAACGTGGGTCTTTGGCTTCTCGTTTATTCTTTGGAATGTAGCCGCTGGCATCTTCTGCTACGCTTTGACTGATAGAGCCATCCTTGTTTACTGTTAAGTTGAGATTATAACGTTTATTGTCGTGCTGTACTTTATTTGAGCGACCTTCCTTAAACCCTTTAGCGAAATATTGTTTGTACAATCCACCGTGTTGCGTATCCCAAGCGTTTATAGCCATCGCTCGTGCTAGTGTAGCAACATCAGCTAGCCCAACACCTTTGGTAAATCCATCTTCTTCTGCCATTTTTGCTATAGCTGGACTAAAACCCTCGTCATCACCACCGTTGAAACCATCCGTGGCAAATTCATTTAAGTCTTTAGTTACGTTCATACCTTTACGTACAGCATGATATAGTTGATTAGTTAATTCGCCTGCGCCAGTTGCTTGTGCAAATGCCTGTTCATCACCCGCTTTAGCAGCGGCACGTGCAGCACTAGCACTTACTCCGGCCAATCCTTCTCCGTCAGGATCGCGATCCCCACTACTAACAAAATTAATAGCGTCAAATTGATAAAAACCATTTGGACCTTGTACTCCGTTGTATTTCTCTAGCAACTCTTTAAAGTCTGCTAGGCGATCGCTACCAGCTACAAAGGTAACACTACGATAACCTTTAGCATACAACCAATGCGCTACTTGTATGATAGTTTTTAAACCGGCATCTTGTACAATATGACCTGCTGATTCTGGGAATAGGGCTTTAAGGAATTTAACTTTTGTACTGTAGTCTAAGGGATTTTTCTTAGCATCATGACTTTGGCTAGTAAAGATAAAGTAATCGCCACCTGCAGCACTTTTAGCTACGGTGTTGATTAATTGTGCATGGCCTATAGTAGGTGGATTCATACGACCAAAACAGAATGCCGCATGCCTTTTATCTATTGCTTCAAATAATTGCTGTAAAAACATAGTAAACCTTTAGTTTATACTATATTTAGTTTAGAGTTTTTCTAATAGCCATCGATAAAATGGACTACTAAATTTTAAAATATAAGTACCATTCCACCCTAAATTTACGCAATGATTGAGCTGAGAAATTGTTTTTCCTTGATATTCTTGCGGTTCGTCTAATAGATATTCAGCAGTCCACAATAGGCCGCCTATGCTAATGTCATCTATAATGATATCTTCAATATTAAGTAAAAGATCTTTGATTATTGCACCATCTTCAACTATGGTATCTGTACGTTGGTCTTTATTTTCTAATCGAATTTTGAGAAAGTGATCACCTTGGCAGAGTTCTTGCTCAAAATTAACAACGCAGTCCTTGGAAGAAAGAATATTTTGATCAATCTTTTGGTCATCTAACCAAACGGAAAATTCTGGAAGTTTATCCCAGTAAGTTCCGCTTAGTTTAATTTGAAAACTTAATAGTTCGGAAGGCATTACTTAGGTTGATTTGGATTCGGATGCTCTGCTTTTTTCTTGCCAATTAACACGTCTAGGTCGCCAGCAAATTCATAATGACCACTGTGATTTAACAGTACCTTACTGTGGGCATAGATTTCGCCGCCTAGTGCAGCCCAACGTCTACAGAACAACCAATCTTCTGACAGGTAATGTCCCTTTTCGTCAATTGCCGTGTCAAAGATTGAATACATCATTGGTTCAAACTGCTTGCCTAATCCCACATCATCAACATATTTACATTCTGGGTGCGCAGCAATTAGTTTTTCGTAGACGTGACGTTTAAACATCATAAAACCAGTGCCCATAGTGTCAACCTTAAACAGATCGTTGATAATTTGTGTACCGGGCTGTACGTTAATTACATAGCTAATTGGCAAGGCTTTCTTAGGATACAATCCGCCAATTACATCTTTGTCTGTGGCAATCATCTGCAGGATACTTTCTGGTTGAAAACGAATATCTGCGTCAATAAACATAAAATGTGTGGCCTTGTCATTGGTCATCATTTTAGCCATTAAGTTATTACGAGCACGTGTTACCAGTGACTCGTTAACCATAGTGTCTAACGACCATTGTAATCCTACACGGCTTGCTAGTAAGATAAAACGTAAGAAACTGGTAAAACAAGGTTCTGTAATTTGTCCACCGTAGCATGGGATACCAAAGTGAATATGTACTTTACTAAAGTCAAATTGTTGCTGTTGTGCAGGAGCAGTTTGATTTTGCACCATCTGAGGTGCGTTGGGTTTAATACGCTTTGCCATTGAAAATCTCTCTTTATTGAATTAAATTATGCTACTTGAATTTCAACTAGGGTGTGAGCACCTGCTAGTTCTTGTACCACTGCTTCTAAACTTGCTACAGTTTCTGCGGTTAGAATTACTTTTTCAGCATCATTGTCTTTTAACATTTTGCTAACTTTGATAACTAAAACTTCTTCTTGTAACTTTGCCATTTCGGGCTCCTAATAATATACTATGTTTATTTATCGGAGCCCTGACATCTAATAAAATTATTCTACTACAATGTAACCATGTTCGTCAACTGTTTTATTTTCTAATAGATTAACAGTTGGAGAGCTAACTGTAAACACAATATTACTATCTAAATAATCTACAGTTACAGTGCTACCCGGTTCTACATTTTCAAAAAGAATCTTTTTACTTAAGGGGACTTTAATTAATTCATTGATCTTTCGATTCAACGGTCTCGCACCCATTGCAGAATCAAATCCAACCTCTACTAGATAATCTACTAAAGATTCAGTTGCATTAATTTTAACATGACGTTCTCCCAATAGATCGTTAAGTTCGTTGATAAATTTAACAACAATTTTCTTCATTGACATCTGATCAAGTTTATTAAATTTAATCACTGCATCTAACCGATTGCGGAACTCTGGTTTAAAGAATTTCTTAACAGCATCATCATCTTGCCCGTCTTTAGATAAGCTTCGTCCAAATCCAATATTATTACGTTCATTATCGGCAGCACCCAAATTTGATGTCATAATAACAATAGCATGCCGGCAATCTGCTTTCTTACCATTTGAACTGGTAACCATGCCTTCGTCCATGATACTCAATAGAATATTACTTACATCTGGGTGGGCCTTCTCAATCTCATCTAACAAGATAATTGAGTGTGGGTTGCGTTCAACTTCGCTGATTAATAAACCGCCACCTAGATTACCGTCTTCGTAACCCACATATCCCGGAGGTGCACCAATAAGTTTAGCTACACTGTGTTTCTCTTGGTATTCACTCATATCAAAGCGAATTAGTTTCATACTTAGGTTTTCACTTAGTAACTTACATAGTTCTGTTTTACCAGTACCTGTTGGACCTAAAAATAAGAAACTACCTACAGGTTTAGTTGGAGATTTTAATCCCGCTTTAGCAATATAGATTTTTTCTAAAACTTGATCTACTGCCGAGTCTTGCCCGAATAGACGATCTTTAACGCTAGCATCCAATGAAGTTAGTGTTTTGGTAGACTCTTTGTTGTCAAGATTCTCCATTGGGATCTTAGTAGCTTTGCTAATAGTCTCAACAATTTCTTCCTTATCCACAACCCACTCGTCAAACTTGATCTTCAAACGAGCACAACTCATGTCAATAAGATCGATGGCTTTGTCCGGAAGTCTACGATCAGTCTGATATCGAACACTTAAATCAACAGCAGATTCAATGGCATCGTCGCTTATTACACCACCATGAAACTCTTCAAAATGCCCACGCAGCCCAAACAAGATTTCTTTTGCCACAGCCGGACTAGGTTCATCGATTGATAATTTATAGAATCTACGCATCAATGCACGATCTTTTTCAAAAGATTTAGTATATTCTTCAAAGGTTGTGCTGGCAATAACTTTGATATTACCTCGACTCAGTGCTGGTTTGATCATGTTAGCAAAATCAACAGAACTAGAACTTCCTGCACCAGCACCATGCATTTGGTGTGCTTCGTCGATAAACAAAATTGTTTTGCCCTTTTGATTGAGGGCATATAATACGTCTTTGAGTTTTTCTTCAAACTCACCGCGGTATTTGCTACCGGCCAATAAACTACCAATTTCCAAATTATATACGATATAATCGTTTAGGTACGCAGGAACTTGATTGTTAACAATCTTATATGCTAATCCTTCGGCGATTGCAGTTTTACCTACACCAGGATCACCTATCATTAACACATTTGATTTGTGTCTACGTGCTAGTACCTGTGCTATTTCTTCTAACTCATATTCACGACCAATTACAGGATCAATCTTACCTTCTGCCACCTGTTTGTTTAAATTAGTACAATGTTCATCTAAAATGCGATCAATAGCATCTGGTTTTTTAGACTTTTCTTTACGCTCTGAGTTTGCTGTTTGTCCTACAAGTTTTGTATAGAACTCAACTATCTGTTTACGAGTCGCTCCCCATTTGATTAAGAAATATGCAGCATGACTGTTAGTTTCTTGTGTAATACTTAAGAATAAATCAATTGGTTCCATTCGTTCTCGTGCTGTGAACAGCACCTGAGTAAACGCACGATTGAATACACGTTCTAAACTGTGTGTACGTTTTGGGGCTACTTCTTGGTTAAACCCATCAACTAAATGAGTTTGTTTAATAACATATTCATGAATATCTTCTTCTAACCCTGATACATCAACTCCAAAATCGTCCAATAAAGTTCCAAAATCTTCGCTGTTGACTAGAGCATACAAAAGATGCTCAAGTGTAACATAACTATGTTTGTTTTCCTTAGCAAAATTAGTAGCATGGTCAATAATAGCATCAATTATTGGATTGTTAATCATATAGGTACCTTATGTTATTAAAAATATTTATAGATTGGGCCAAATTTCTCTCAATTTGATAATTTGTTCCTCGGTTGGAATAAGAGTATTAATTGTAAGTGTAACAATTAAATCCCCACGCATTACGCCCCTAGGGTCATACAATCCTTGACCTTGAAGACCAAATTTTGAACCCGACTGTGTTCCTGGCGGTATTTTAACTAAAAATGTATTATCTTCTACGCCTTGTATTTCTTTTTCTGTGCCTAACATTGCCTCAACACTGTTAATAGTTAAGTTAGTAACAACATTGTGCCCATAGATTTCAAATCGACCATCAGTTTGTATGTTGATTATAACATATAAGTCGCCGCGTGTCAATGATTCAAAAAAGTTGTCCCCCATACGAGAATACTTAATAGTAGTTCCGTTAGTTACACCTCGAGGAATCTGAACATCTACAGTAAATCTGTCACCTTTGGTGGTTTGTACACTAACTGTTTTAGTTTGAGAATTTAATGTGCTTTTTAAAGAGATGTTGATGTTTATGCGTAGATCTTTATTTCTACGCTGTTGTTGCTGGCGTTGTTGGTGAAACGGATTAAATCCTTGTTGTTGATTAAAAAATTGACCAAAGATATCATTAGGATCCATACCAGAACCAAAGTGAAACTCAAATCCGCCAGAGCCATGATTAAAACCCGGATTGTCATGAGCCGCACGTTTTTGTGGATCTGTAAGAGTTTCATAAGCACCCTGTATCTCTTGGAACTTAGCAGTATCTCCACCGCGATCGGGATGATGCTTAGCCGCTAGTCTGCGGTAAGCCTTTTTAATTTCTTCTTCGGATGCCCCTTTAGGCACACCCAATGTTTCATACGCATTTGCCATAGTAAGTATATTATATAATAAAAAAGGGTAAGCGTCAATGCTTACCCTTTTATTTACTACTGTTTTTCTACCAGATTAAGATTTTTTACGTCTTTTTGGACGATTTGGATCTTCTGCTATTTTGGGCTGTTGAGGAGTTTCAGCTACCTCAGGTGCGTCATACAATTCTTGTGTTTCAGCTACCTCAGGAACTTCAACCTCTGATTCAGCAGCTTCAACAGGTGCAGTCACTGACACATTGTCCGCTGGGCTGCTATCTGTAACAATCCATTGCGGTTCTGTTGAAACATTTTGCTCAGGGGCTGTTTCGTACCCTGCTATTTTCCCGCGCCACCGTTTTCTAATTCAGCTACTTTTTCCTTGCCACGTGTCCAAGCCGCAATACCTAGAATAGCACCCATAGAGATGTGATATAAACCACCACCTTGTAGTGTTAGTGCTGTCCAACTAGTAATCGCCTGACCCGGATTCCAATATTGTAATACGTTAAAAACAACTGGTCCAAGAATAAAATCAAACCAAATTGTTGCCATGTATGTGATTGCCATTAACGGACGCCACTTGGTGGTCATCCAATCTGATGTGCGTTCTTCTGCTGTTTTTGCCATTGTCTTACTCCTTGTTGATTATTATAATAATATTTATTAGATAGCGCCAGCAGCACAGATGATGCCGTCAATTAACTCAAACAGCTGAGCTTTAACTTCTAAGTCGCCTGCGGCAGCTACAATAGCTTTGCTGTGCTTTAAATCTTCTAATAATTCTTTTAATTCACTTGCCGAGAGACGCCCGGCTTTAAATTCGTTTTCTAATGTTTGTGCTTCTGCTACTACATCGTTTCTGGTTGTCATCTTGGTTTAGCTCCTAGTGCTCGCTTGATAGTACTGGAACTGGTTTGTATAGTTGTCATTTTTAGTTCACAGTATTTTTGTGTAGGCTCATCGCCGCTGTGGTAGCGTTCTTTTAAACCTTTAGTAATGGCTAATAAACTTTCAGCCATTTTGTTTGCTTCTTGGTTACGATCAATTTCTGCAGTATAGTTTCTAAACTCTAAACTTTTACTATAGATATGATCTACGTAGTAAACAACATCTTTAGGATAAGCACAAACATCAATACCTAATGCAGCTGATGTTTGTACTTCATTTACTAGACTGTATTCATTGTTATCCCACCGTGCTTGCTTGTAGATATCAACAATGGCACAGCCATTTAATGCCAACGTCGCTACTGCTATAAGAATAAATTTTTTCATTAGTTGCTCTCGTAGATTTGTTTCTGTGCCTTGTACCACTCTACCCATGCTTCTTTACGTGCTTGGCATTCATAGTAGGTACCGTAGTTTTCACTTACGTTGCTGACTACATCACTTAGCTTTTTAGTATCTGGTGGTAGTTGTTTTAGGTCTGGACATTCAATAGCCAACTCTTTGGGTAGTTCCGGAAACTTAGCCTTAACAGGAACTAGCGTTGAACAACCTGAAAGTAGCAAGACCAGTAATAAACTACGCATCTGGCCCACCTTTATATAAGCCGGCGTTCTTTAACATAGCTAACAGTTCGTCACCTTTTTCATTATCTGCCATTGCTGTGATTCTCTTACCGTTTTCATCTACGCTGACCCAAACACCCGAATCGTTTGGTTGAGCATCTTCGTCGGGGATTGGAACGTTCATGTCGTGTAGTATATCACGCAGATCGTTGGCATCACCGGTGTATATTCCACCTGCGTTGACCATTACGGATTTTTTAGGGCTATTATCCGTATCATGCTGGAATGAAATGTTGACTTCGGGCAATGAAGACTCTTCTGAATCCTCTGGCTCTGATACGCCAACAGCACGCAGTCCTGCTAATTCTTCTTCGAATAGTTTGATATATTTGTTAATTGAATTACTCATTTGTTTTCTCCTGTTGGACGTTCAGCAGCTTTGTTTAGCAACTCAATAGCCTCTGCTGGAACTTCACATTCACCGTTGATAATCTTTTCTCGTTCGACAATTTGTTTTTGTATCTTAACCTGTGTATCTTTGATATGTTTAACCTGTGTAACTACTTTGGTTTCAATCACGGTATTGACCTGTTGTGATTTTTCTTCTGCTGTTTTTAGTTTAGCCTCAAGTTCAGCTACTCGGCCACGCCATTCCATTTCAACACCGTAGCCACCCTTCCAGTAGATACCAGCGGCTAATAGTGTAACACCTAAGATTTGAATAAGTGACTTATAATTGCGTGCACCTGGAATCCATCCTGCTAGGAAAAAACCCACTACAGTTAACCCTAACCCTGAGAAAAGTACAATGTTGATTACTGTTTGTAAGAAACTATCCGGTAAAAAATGTAGTAAGAACATAGATTATCCTAATAGTTTTTGTAGGCTCTTAGGACCCATTACGCCGTCTGCTGTAAGGCCATTTTTAGTTTGCCATGCTTTAACTGCTTTTTCTGTGCCATGCCCAAATGCGCCATCTGCTGTTAGCCCCAGTGCAGCCTGCACAGCTTTGACTGTTTCACCTTTAGAGCCAACACGTACTGTTTCGTATGTGGTTACACTAACACCGTGTGATTCTTCTACATGACTGCCACCTAATACATGTTTAGCATGTTCGTAGTGTTTCTTGCGATCTTCTAAGCCGATGGTTCCACCATTGATACGTTTGGTCATTTTAACAACGTCGTCTGCATCACAGATAGCGTTAAGTCCGTTTTTCTGCCAGAACCAACATGCCGATTCAATAGCACCGTCAAGTGTTTCTAAGTCTGCTACTGCTTCGTCAACGGTTAGGCCTACTGCCTTGGCAAACTGTGTATAGTTGTCACGACCAGTTAATTGGATAGCGCCACGGCCACGGAATTTGTAACCATCACCGCTAGATTCTGGACCATTGCCCATACGCCCACCATATACCTTGTTAGCAATCTTTTCTGGATTACGAGCATATGGTTGTGCATCTGCCACTGTTGGAAAATACTTCTTAAAGATTTTGTTCAACCCGTCGGCTGAATAGTTTAGGTTTTCTTGCAATACTGTAAACCCTGCACTTTCATGTCCGCACTGTGCCAAGAAACCAGCGGCACGATTAACAGTATTAATATCATACTTGTCAAATGATTCTGTTAGTGCTTCTGCTAGGTCTGCTGGGTATTTGTATTTTGGAAATAATGATTGAATATGTTCTGCTGTAATTTGCATCGTTGATGTCCTTTATTGAAATGCTTATCTAATGCCGGCGGCAATCCTCAAACTTTCTGTGTATTCATTTGTAGGAGCCACTGTATCCACTTCAACTCCGGCGGCCGCCTTAAGAGCATCAATTTCATCCTGCTCTTGTTTAAAACGTTTTTGATAGTCTTCTGGAGACAGCGGTATAGTGTTAGCTAGTGTGTCGACTGTTAACGGGTGTTCTTTTGTACTTTTTCGATATTTAAATCGCCACTCATTTATTGATTGCTCAGTTAAATTTAAAATATCATTAATTATTGCCGTTATCTGCTCTGGCAGTTTGGAGGTACGATCAAGCTCAACAAATACTAAGTAGTCTCCGCCCTCTTTTTCGCCCGAACTAACATCGGCATCGAGTACATAATTGTACCCTTTTTCAATGAAGTTAACTAAATCTGTGCTAGGCTCTTTACCAGAAACTTTAAAACTCAACACACAGATATCGCTATCATCGCCCATTTTACTCTTGTATTCATCAATGTGTAGTTCATTGTGAATTAAGCGTTTCAAATCGCCTATTTCTAAATTTTCGTTTAACTGGTTAGAATGTAGCATTGTCTAGATCCGATTGAGTAGTTTGGTCAACAGTTTGATCGTTGCCTTCTTCGTATGCTTGTTCAATATCTTCAAGATCTAACGTGGCACTCTCAAGCTCTAAGCTGCCTTGCTGTATTTCTTGCATCAATCTTTTTGGCATCACTATTGTGACTAGCCAAACTGGATTTTTAGCCATTTTTGGCATTTTGGTACCTGGTTCAAAATCGTTTGGGCTCTTAATATCTACAGGAAACTCTACATAATCTTTACTGTAATAAACTTCGCAATCGTAATCCAATAGTCGCTCGCCACCCCGAGGATCTGGCATCATTGCTCTAGGCCACATAAATGTACAAGACACAAAATATTTTTCATATATTGGGCCTTCTACCAATTCGCCTTGTTTCCAATTTTTAAAAACATAAAGATCAAGCTCGTCAAGCACACGTTCAAAGTCTAACAAAGTAGTCAGACTGCTGTCGGTCATGAATATTTCTTTGGTGTTTTCGATAACGTCTTTAATTGCTCTAGCCATGGTTATTCAACTCGTTTTAAGTATTTATATCAGAATAGTAAATGAGTATTGCAGAAAGGATTCTTACAAGAGCTTAATATTTAGCCATGAGAATTTAGATTTAACTGTTAACTTTACTTCTTGCTATGGATTCTTAAATATCTGTGTAGATGCCTTTAATCTACATTTCAACGAGAAAGAGGAGCAGTATGCCAAGACATCGCAGAAGTAGTCGTAGTAATAACACCCAAGCATTTGTAGTAGATAATACCGTGATAAGTTTTAACAATTATGTACAACAACGCAAATCAGTAACATTAATCCCAAAAAGTCTAAATCAAGAAGCATACATTGAATTATTATCGGACGATAGCAAGAGTATTGTTTTTGCTACAGGTCCTGCCGGTACGGGTAAAACCATGTTAGCCGTATTAGCCGGCATTAAAGCATATAAAGAAGGGGAGGTGAAGAAAATTGTAATGACTCGTCCGGCGGTAGGAGTGGATGATGAGAAGCATGGTTTCCTACCAGGTGATATTAACGCTAAAATGGAACCTTGGACTAGACCTCTGTTTGATGTATTTGCAGAGTATTATAGCCCAAAAGAAGTAGCCAGAATGATAGACGAACAAATAATAGAGATAGCTCCACTAGCATTCATGAGAGGTCGCACTTTTAAGGATAGTTGGATAGTAGCAGATGAAATGCAAAACGCCACTCCTGGACAGATGAAGATGCTCCTAACGCGACTCGGTGAAAACTCCAAGATAGTTGTTACAGGCGATACACGTCAGGCAGACCGTAGAGAAGACGACAACGGGTTACTGGACTTTAAAGGTCTTGTTGCCGCATACCAACATAGTAAGTATGTAGCCGGTGTTGAATTTGCAAATAGAGATATTATGCGTCATCCCGCAGTAAAGGAGGTGTTACATATTTACGGAGAAGTTTAATTATAGATAATGCTTGTCAGAGGGAACACTCGGTACTTTAATAGTAACCACTTCAGTTTCCTCTAGATATTCAATTTGACTAATATCGCCGGGCTCTAATATACAAATATCCCCGGCGGTAAACATTTCGCCATTGCAGATCTGTCGCCCACTGATTACTAGGGTAATTTCGTGGGCAATTTTATGAATATGGCTAGCTGTTTGACTACGGGAATTCTTTTGATAGCATATTTCAAAATCTTTAGTAGGCCATACACTTCCTGCAAAATCACCTATAAACCACCCGCGACTGCCGCAATCACTTAATTTGGTACGCTTCATTTAATTGATTTACACAGTCATCGATATATGTTGGATAAGCTTCATAGTAGTGAGTAAAAATTTCCTCAAAGTTTTTGCCAGGATTGAAGTTATTTTTGACTATTTTTTGCTCAGTTAGGTTCAAAACAACCTGATTTTGGAGGTCTTTTTGCTTCAACCCACGAGCCAAATATACTTGCTCTTCATAGTGAATATTGTCTGGATTGCTCATGTAACCTGGCTGTGCAGTGCGTTTAGGGTCTTTAGGTTGACCTGAGTATTTTGCTAATAGATAAATGTTTAAATCTGCCATATTAGGATCCTATTTGACTTAGTTCAACAAGTGTAGCACTTAAATTGATCTCAGCATCTGCTACCATACTATGATTCACTAGGCCTTTGCGAATGATAGTAATTGCTTCATCTTGACCTTCTTCGGTTTTACTCCATAGATCTAAGTTATCGTACATCCAACGAAAAACACCATCCATCTCTTCTGCTTCTGCTTGCTCACATAAGAGTTTACGTGCCTCACGAATTTTACCTGCTTTAAATAATGATACGCAGTCAAGTTTCCAGTCACCTACAGCTTTGTCACCTTCTTTAGGACTGCGTAATTTATTGTCTGTAGAGTTTTGCTGTACAAGATTTAAACACTTACGCAGATCTGGATAGGTAGCACGAACATAGTTGTCTAGTGTGTCTAGGTCAAACTCTATGCCTTCCTCAACTAATACAGTGGCTACACGTGCTGTGAACTCTGTGTGGTCAGCTTTGTTTACATGGATACTTTGACAACGACTATGTATTGGTGGCAAGATTTTATTTGGATAGTTGCAGGTAAGAATGAATCGAACACTGTCGCTGTACTCTTCCATTAGGTTACGTAATGCTGGTTGAACACTTACCGGATTCATATAATCAGCTTCGTCAATTAACACAACCTTGAAGGTGCCAAATGGCATAGTCTGACAGAAACTAATTAATTTGTCTACCCATTCTACTTTACGTGCCTCTTTACTACCATTAGCAAACATAACATCATATTCATCAACCCCCAGTTCGTTAATCAGCATACGTGCTAATGTTGTTTTACCGGTACCTGGGCCGCCATGTAGTAATAGGTGCGGAATCATGCCTGCTTTAATCCAACTTTGTACCTGCTCCTTCATACTATCGTCTTGGAACACATACCCGTCTACAGTTTTTGGTCTATACTGTTCTACCCAAAGTTGTTTCACACTAACTCCTCTACAATTCCTAAAATTTCTGCTAAAATTAATAATACACCTGCGCTAATATACGCATTAAAACATAACACAAACCCTGCTAAAATGCGCAAGGCACTTTTTATAAAACTAATATTACGATGCCAAATTGGATCTGGATGATTCATTTCTTTAATACCTCAATTAAACGTTCTTGTTCCCACTCTTTTTCCTGTTGTGGAAATTCGGGCAGATCTTTGAACTGATCTTCTATAAAACATTTTAACAGATAAAGTTGATGTTTACAATGGCATTGGGTAAATGCATCAGTATAAGGGCTACGACACATATTAGCAAGATCATGAATAAACCTTGCTACTTGTGCACCATCGGAACTAAGATTGGTTAAATCAGTGATATTATCACTATCGTTCAATTATAATCCTCGACCGATAGTTTCATCAGACATTGGATCATTACTAACCAATAGAATATCTTTTGGATCAACTCGTCTGATAGTATAACTGCCAGACGGGTCTTCAATGTCAAGACCTCGAGTCCAACGCCCATGTTTAACACAAACGTATTGTCCTACACGTATATCTTTTTGGGTTGGGCCAATGGCGTACACTTGGGCCCAACGAGGATGCACCCCTTCTAGTTTACCGTCACCCGTAGGAATAATAATGCCACCGTGACTGATTTTTTGATCAAAGTTCATATCTGTTACAATAATATGATCTTTTATAGCACGAATTGATTTGATTTTTACTGGATCGAAACTCATATATACCTTTAAATACGTTGAACACCTTGGTCTTTGTTGCTGCCTAGTAACGGGGCTGGATCTAGTAGCTCTGTAGTTACCTCAGTCTCAGTAGCAATAGACTCAGCAAAGCTGCCTCGAGGTTTATTTGACGACGTTACTACCGGAGTATCTTCTGCTACAGGAGCAACCATTTTCCCAGCAGGTTTTTGTATTTTTGGTGCGCTGGTTAAGATTTCATCATCTGCTGCAACAGGTGTGTTTAGTTTGTGAAATTCTCTCATAGCTTGAGATCGAGTTTTTACAACCTTGCCACCTGGACCTAATTCGTCACCGCGAGCATTAACTCGCATATTGCCTACTGCAATAACATCTTCGTTTGCTAGACGAATCATATCAAGATCAATGGGTTTGCCCATTGCCGATCTGTACATTTTAGACATAATAATCTCCTATTATATGCGTATATTTATTTGAGAAATTCTCTGATATCAAGATTATAGAACAGTGAATCAATTTTATGTACTCCTATTAGGAATAACACATAGCTTGCTACACTACTACCACGACCTACACCCCAAACAACATTATGTTTGCGTAGAGTGTCTACTAGATATTTTAAGTATCGTAGTAGATTGAATAAATCACGTTCTTGAAATAGCAACAATTCTTCACCTACACGCTGTAGTTCATAATCTTCTTTACACAAGCCTAAGACATATTCAGCAATATCTAATTGCTTATATTCTTCAGGCATGTGCCACTTACTTTGCCAACGGTTATCAAAAAAACTAACTGTTTCACCTAACTCAACATACCCTCGTAAATATGGCATTTCTGCATGTAACTCACTGCGGCTTTTGTTATATTCTTGCGGATCTTCAACCTGAAATAGACTTAAATCTAAGTCAGGGTTTCTATACAGTAAGTTACACAGTTCGCTACTTTCCGTATAGGCACGGCCGTATTGATCGTATTTCATCGCCCAATATTGATCTTGTCGTTAAAATTTTTGTTGTTTTTGCTCAAATCGTCGAGAATCTTTTGATTACGCTTTTGTATTTCCATGTCGTAATCATTTACCAGCATTTGTATTTGACCAATCATGTCTCCTTGCCCCATTCGATATGCAAACATTAGTCTATTGTTTAACTCGGCACGTTTCTGGTGCAATTCGTCTTCAGTTAATTTAGATAAATCTGGAGCCAGTGGATGCATTACAAATCTCCTTGTTTCCTATTCTCGCTGTAGTATGGGTCAAATGCACCGCCCGGATACCGAGCTTCTAACTTACGCACATTTTCAGCAATAACATCATTTGGATCTAGATTGAGCGCACGACAAGCATTAACCCAGTACCACATAATGTCGCCTAGTTCGCGCTTCATGTGGAATAGGCTTTCTTCGTTTACTGGTTTGCCTTGAAACAAGATTTTTTTAGGTATTTCGGCAAATTCGCCTGTTTCTGCAGCTAGTCCAATTGCGGCTGTGAGTAATAGGCTTGGATTAACATTTGTACTAGAGCGAATATGTTGAATTTGGTTGATAAATTGTCCCGGATGATTGGATTCGCCGGATGTAACTGCTTCTACGAATTCTTGATATTTGTTTAAATCGATTTGCATAAAAGAAAACTCCTTATAGTATTATAATAAAACAATACAAATAAGGAGTCAATCGTTTTGGTTTAATTAATCATTAACCCATTCGGTACCAAGAATTTGTTGATGATTTGAATACATATTTTGCTTCAGTGGAAGTGCTAGCACTAGTCAGTCCACCAAGTATAGTTGCACCATTTCCGTAGTGTGTAACTGCGGTGATTGTATTACCAAAAGCAAAACTAATAGTTTGTCCATCGATAACTTGAGTATTCCCTGGCATGCGAATATTTGCTTCATCAATAACAGTGGCAGGTTCGATAATAACTGTAGATACAGTTGGACTTACATTTGCGATACTTGCATTTGCTGGCGTCAAATACTGATAGTCAGTTACTCGAACGCTACGATTGCGAGTAAGTTCTTGTACTAAGACATCAGTACCATTGTTGTAAGTACTAAACTCAAAAACGTATGTACCAGTCTTTGGGAAAGTGATAGTATACCCACTCGCTCCTTGGATGTCACTAAGTCCTAAATAGGTAGTTGAGCTTGAATCTAGTGTTAGTGTGTGTGCGGTATTGTTGATTACAACCGCTAATCTTAATTTGGTCCAAAAACCACTAGTAGGCCAATCTGCAAGCGTTAATGCAGTGATACTGCCGGTTAACGTTACTAGTTGGAAATGTGCATCGTTCCAACTAACTTCAACTGTTCCGCTTAGTGAACCTAGATCGTTGATAGTTTCAGTTGTTTTAAGAAGCTGGGCACCTTTAAGAATGCTGTTATTTAAATTGTTATCTAAGACAGTACCAGCTAATGCACTCTTTAATATAGCATTATTTTGTAGATCTTCGATCTCTGTTTTAGCGAATGTTAAGTTGTTTTTAATATTCGTAAAATTATCACGGAAGCCTTGGCTGTCGTTGTCTTGACCGGCAATAGGGTAGCCGCCGTTGATGTTATTTGGGTTAATTGATGACATAATTAATTAAACACTCCGAGTTTGGGAAATTTAATGTATTTATCACCGCTTTCAGGTTCGGTGTATTCATCTCGATAGTCAAAGAATCGAGTACCGTTACCATCAAAGCTAGTGTACGTTGTTTTAATTTGTTGAGGTATAATACTATAATTCGGAATCAGATTACCTTGTTTGATAACAGGATCGTAGTATATATTAGTACCCCCATAGGTCAGACCGTTTCTGACATAGACTTTATCATAAAATTCCATAGTTTCAACAAACGATAATGTGACAATCTGATCAGTTATCAAAACTTCCCAAATGCCAATACGTTCATTATTAACTGTTAGATCAAGATTGTGTTCGTTGTAACCAGAGACATAGCTAGCCGCATCCCAACCTAAATCGTCACTAGTAGTACTGGTTCCTTGACTGTTATCCCAAATTTCACCATCCCAGAGGGTTTCTACTCTACTCCATCCCTGGTTATAATCCCCAATATCATTTTGCCCCTTGCGAAATTCTTGTGATCCAAACACTAATCGATCACCGGTTTTAATGTTGTTAATACCGTCGATTCCACCAAGACTTCTGATACTTGTTAAGCTACGATTATTGATGTCTTCAAAAGATAGAGGGCTTGCATAATCGACAACACCTTTGTCAGCAAAAACATTAGAAAGTGCTGGATATCGATCAAATGTTGTCTCTGTACTAGTCAAAAATGCGCCAGCACTAATGTCAAAATTTTCACTATAACTATTATCAACTTGATAACGATCTACTGAAAAATCAATGGAGTTTAGTTGATAATTTTGTTCTCTAAAACGGTATGCAATCAGATCGCTAGCCCCTGGCACTGTATATGCTAGAACAACTGATCTTACAAATCCAAGTTGTCGACCATTGGGTTGCCGACTAGTCATCCAGTCTGGCAAGGCGCCTTTGTTAGCATAGCCCAAACCAGCCACTATAACAGAACTCATGTTAGTAAATGAATTAGGGTAAGCAATAGTATAATCGTTGCCTTGTTCATCGTAATATGGAGTTTCAAGTCGACCTGTTAAATCTATAACATCTGCAGGGCCACTTCCCTCTGCATTTGTATTCTCGTCAAAAATCTCTAGGTATACAACCTCATACTTTACATTAAAATTCTCATCAAGTGCTTGCGCAGTTTTTACATCACCAAATGTTAATCGTTTTGTGAAGTGGTTAGTATCTGCGGCCTGTATATATTCTTCTAATGTACTTGGTTCTAAGCCCGCCAAAAATAATGTTTTGATATCTCTAGCAATACCAAACCACGGATCTTCACCTCTGTATATAAGTTCTTGTGGGAATACTGTACGATTCTGCACAATACTATCAAAATATTGTCGTTGATCGTAAGAGGTTAGAGCTTTAAGGTACAGATTCTCGTATGGTTTGATGTTTCTATTAATTACTTGTATAGTAAATGTTCTTTCAGCAGACACTGTGCGATCAATGTCACTTGCAACCACGGTAAAGGTATAAGTATTGTCAAACGTAGTGTCACCGCCGTCGATAGATGTTGACCCTTGATCTAATCCAAATAATTGAAAACTTACACGCCCTGAAATTAACCCACTAGTCGTTACCGATAGACCTTGCGGAAGTCTGTGACTTCCAGCGGTCTTTAATGAATATACTAAAGGCTTTCCTTTAGTCGACAATGCTTTTACAAATAGGTCGCTAACCTTGCCATTTTGTATAGTCCCAAGATTGCTCGGGGTGATCCAATTAATTCGATTATTTAAATCACCAAGTACAGTTAGTGTGTACAGTTTACTTGATTCATATGTCGGATCATCTGATTTTCTAACTAAGATTTCAAAATCGTAATCAATCTGATTAATTGTTTGAGCCGGTAGTTGTCCAGTCATCCACCCAGTATCGGGGTTGATGCTCAACCCGGGTGGCAACGCTAGGGTACCTTGATCAAATTTGCCTTCATCAAATCCCGTAGTGCCTTCTATTGCTAAACTTCCAACAGTTATTCCAACGCTGTTAATACTAATAGGGGTACTGTTTGTAGAAGTATTTGCTATGAATATTTTTGCAGTGCTTTCGGTGGAATTTAAGTAAAATACGTCACTGGTGTTGTAGGTAACCTCAATGTCAGTGGTTGCCGTAACATTACTTGGATACGCATTAATGTTTGCTCCATTGAGTTGGATATTTCCTGATCCTAGGGTAAATGCACCACTAACTAGTTCTACTTGAGCAGTTAACCCTGAAATTATGTTGGCAGTAATCTGAGCATTTGCTCCTGTAGATGGTTGGGTAATAAAATCACCTACGTTAGCAGTTAGCCCAACTGTACTTGAGTATCTAACTATTGAAGCAGGATACGATGCTACATTTGCACCGTTAATTTTTAAATTACCAGACCCAGTAGTAAATGATCCTACTAGATATCTTACGGAAATATTATTGCCGTCGACTACATTACTAGTAACCTGTGCGTTTGCCAAAGATCCATTTTGCGTTACAAAATCTCCCACATTGGCTGTAACTAAATTTCCTAATATTTGAATAGTACCTACTAAAATGGCGCCACCGATGGTTAGCGTCCCAGTGGTATCACTGATACTGTTTATACTAGCATCTACGCCACTGATTGCCTGCGTTAATGTGTCGCCTACATTGCCTGCTACTTTAGTATTCCCTAATAATTTTACAGATGTGTCGGATGTTACAGTTGCAGAGTACCAAAAATCGCTAGAACCAAGGATTTTAATAGCATCTCCCGGAGACAATCCCGGGCTAGTGCGATCAACGATAATTTCCGGTTCTCCTGTGGTAACAGTTTCAGGAATCACCCCTACATTTGCCCACGTTGCAGTTGCACTAGTGTAGCTTGAGACCACTAGTTCGGTCCCATTGACCGCTAGATTGCCTTTAGTTTCAGCAAAACCGCTATTTAAAATAGTCACAGTGACTTGATTACTGTTTATCACATTGGCACGAACTTGTGCGTTTGCACCAGTGATTGCCTGTGTAATATAATCTCCTACGTTAGCAGATATAGAATATCCAGTATATAAATTAATAGTTGCTAGTGTGTTTGATATACTAGTTTTAGGAAACACCCCTGCTGATATAACACCAGACAAAGGACTAGTTGGCACATAATTTAACGAAGATGTGCTGGTAAAATCTTGCTCATCAAACGCACCGCTAGCTACAATTGGTAATGTATATTCTAAATTATCACCATCCAAGTCAAGCGCATCTACGTTAAAACTGAAGAAACTACCTTGCCGAACTGGTACAAGATCGTCTTGTGTGGTAAGAATAATTGGGTCGTGTTTGGCGCCGCTATCAATTTGCAGTGCGTATGTAGACTGTATTGTTGTAGTATCTACGGTTAGTGTATCATTGTCAGCGGTTAAACTACTGCGAGGAAACACATCTAATGTATAGTCTGTGCGATCGTAGTTAACCCCATCGGACACTTCAATTGAAAAGGTAAATCTTTTACTTACTGCGCGAGTAGTTGGCGCCCAACCGATTGCAACACTAGAATCATCTGGATAATAAACTGTCTCGTTCCAGTAGTGAACCCCCCAGCCTGTTAAAGATAGGACATTTCCACCTTCGTCGTTGCCTGATATTGTTCTAATTGCTGTTTCTGGGATAGGTTCTATGTACCCCTGTATAACGCCACTGGTAGTAATAGACAACCCTGGAGGCAATTCTCCTTCAACTAATCGCCATGTTAGTGCAGCGCCTGGTGTAAACTCAATGGCCTCTAAGGTCAGATCTACTACAGTACCATCAAGATAAAGACCTAAATCAACATTTCTTGGTATAATAGTCGGAGGAAATACATTAGTGATTGTAATACTAAATGTTCTGTCAGACAACCCACCGGTTGAGCTATTTTGTACTCGTATAGTAAATCGATACTCAATGTTAATGTCTGTGCCTAACTCACTAATAGGGATGCCCTGTAGTCGGCCTGTTGAAATTAATTGTATCCCTGGAGGGAGTCTGCCAGACACTAAACGATAGGTTAGTGTACCACCACTAGCATCGTAGGCATCTAGCGGAAATTCGTAATACTCAGTTTCAGGTATAATCCCAAGAACGCCAGCTGGAGTTAACCACTTAGGTAAAGCCATAATTTATCCTATTACCATGTTGCCAAATTGGCACGTTTCCATGTATCTGTTGCAATACACACATAAAGGTAATCTGTGTCCCACACAATTTGACCTGCGCTGCCTGCACTGCTATTTGAAGTTGGAACATATACGTTAGCTACAGTCACATTGCCTGTAAAATTGGCATCTTCGGTGTAGCTGTCAAGAGGTAAACTACCATCTGATAAGAAAAATCCCTGTGCATATACGTTTCCGGATACAATGTTGTTAGTAACATTAACATTAGCACTAGCAGTGATATTTCCGGTTACTGTTAGTGTTGTCAAATTACCAACTGTAGTAACATTGCCTAGTGCTAGATTAGTAAGAAATTCTCCGCTTCCTACAAAAAATGGTGCAGAAATATTGCCTTGACTTTCAATAGCCCCTTGGACATTAATGTTCCCGGCATCAAATCCAATATCGCTTATGTTAGCAAAATTTTCATTAACTTTGATAAACGCATCTCGTAAACTGTCACCGGTGCCGTCGTTGGCTGAAGATCCCACGTTAACGCTAATAAATTGTTCTGTAGATATAGTCATATGTTCGCTCTAGATAAATTCTATATATTGTATTTACCTAGAATGAACAAACAAAATCTGTTAGGAAAGCGTTATTTCTTAAGGAAGTGGTCGATGATATACCCCACTACATCGTAACGGTGTAACCTGTATGCACTCGGAGTATAATGGTGGGTGTTTTGAAACCCCTCACCAAAGGTAAGAATACCAACTAAAAAATTATCACGACTATTATCGTGGTTGTTGTGTTGTTGTGACCCAAAACTGTGGCTGATAACTCCAACAGCTTGTATAGCGTGATATCCTAGTACGTTTGGGATTGCCCAAACAAAGATAGTGAGCCAGGGATTAATAGCAGTTAGTACTAAAACAAATGTAATTAAGATTTTAAAATAATGATCGTGAATAAATCTTTGCTCTGGATCGGCTAGTAGATCGCGAATAATCAGAGGATTATATGGTACATTACGAGGAACTACCCACCAAGCAACAAATGCAGGCCAAAAGCCACCTTGCGGATAATACGGATCTTTGTCAACACCTTGGTCGCTGTACTTATGATGAAGTCTATGGCTTAAACTCCACGCAATACTACTTCCCAAACCACTAGTTGTGCCAATAGCTAATAGAGTCCGGCGCCAAAACTTTGTAGTTTCAAATGCCCTATGGCAGAATAGTTTGTGATATCCCCCACTAACCCCTAGCCCAAAGAATATAAAATAAAAAACCAAAACAGTTAAGGTAGATCCCCATGTGATGCCGTAAAAATATAGCCCTGCAAGGGCTATAATGTGTTGTATTACAGTCACTAGCTTAACTTTATGATTTAATTGCATTACTTTCTGTAAACAATACGTGCCTTAGTTAGATCATATGGGGTCATTTCAACTTCTACAGTGTCACCCATAATAATTTTAATAGTGTGCATACGCATTTTACCGCCGATATATGCCACAACTTTATGTCCATTTTCTAATGTAACACGGAACATGCTGTTGCCTAATACTTCATCAACTGTGCCGGTAAATTTTAATACGTCTTCTTTGGCCAAACTATACTTCCTTTAATACTCTATTTATTAACAACTTATTTGACTCCTAATAAACGCTTTTCTTCTGGGGTTAGGCGTGCTAGCAACGACTCACGAGCACGTGCGTCTTCTTCCTTCTTACGACGTGCTTCTTCACGTTTACGCAGTGCTTCTGCTTTCTTTTTGCGTTCTTTAAGTATACCACCCCACCAATCGGCAATCTTTGGATATTTGAGTAAGATGTGTGAGTCTAGCCCGTTCTCAGTAAGTTCGTCCATTAGGATGGTAGCATACTCTGCGTCAACACTTTCTTCATCTTCATAGTATGCTTCTGTAATCTCAAGGTCTTCCTCGTCACTGGCATACATCCAACTGCGATTTTTACTATCGTACATATCCATAAGCATTTTAGCCACTTCGTCTTTACCCAAACCCATGTCCTCCGTTACTTCTCGATAGTATTCTTTCCACTCATCACCCATTTGATTTTTTCCATGGACCTGTGTTCCCGCTCCATTCTTGTATGTCATAACTCCAATTCATTAAGCGATTGTACACAGGATATAACCACCATGCCCACTCAAACCAATTCATAGGTTTACTCACAAGATCACCTAACCAATATAGGGTCCAACTTAGTACCCAACCAATAATTTTACGCATTATCCTCTCCGCATCTTAGCAATATCCACAGCATCTTCTTGACGGAATACCGGAATACCATTTGACTTGTGTAAGACACTAACACCTAACATGGCATCACCAGTATAAACTTTGTCTGCTGGACGAGCCGCTACACTGACACCTGTGTCACGGCTAGGAATGCTGTCAGTAAGGCGACTAGGATCAATACGGCTACGCCAATCATACCTAGGAACAGCCACACTTTTACCAGCAGTTGTTCTGCTGGACCTAGATTTCTCCACCACCACTTTACTGGGTTTAACATCATATTTCTCCAATAGTTGTTGCCATGATTCAGCATTACGTCGTGCCTTGTTAGCACTTTCTGCTGTACGGTGTTTCTGCTTGCCTCGCTTTTTGCCGGTAGTTGAATACATAGGCGGTAGTAGATGCATGGTCATTATTTTATATCCTTTACTGAAACAAGAACGGCCTTACCATTTTCACCTTCTATTATAAACTCTTGTTTAGGAAAATTCAACTTGGCTGTAGCCCACATTTCATCTTCTGTGTACCCTTGGGCAATGAAACAATTAGTAGTTTTGTCATACAAATGAAACATACCACAGTCCTGTTCAATGTAGACTAATTTCAGTTGATTTTTAACTTTTTCAAGTACTTCTGCAGCTTCGTCTTTTTTAAGAGCTTTGTATAAATTTCTAATCAAACCAATTAAGAAGAACGTGGTAAAAGCTACACTAATAAAGATATACGTTTGTAAAAGTGCCTGTAAAATTGACATAATTCTAGCTCTCTTTTGTATTATTTAATGCTATTATAGCACCATTTAACCAAAATGTCAAGACTTAAGTGTGGCCATTAAATGCTGTTGCGGGCACTTAAAATAGTACCTAAAACGGGGAGGAAATACATCAGACAGCATGTAGGTATAATCTTCATCTTTGGTTAAATGAAGATTGACCCACTCATCAACTTGATTGATAGCTTCGCCTCGAACGTCCAGTACGTAATTGCTATTTAGAAGTTGATTCTTCATGTAGCAAGGCTTCTAGGGTTTTATAATGCTCGTATGCTTGACGTAGGTTTTCGTACTTTTCAAGCAGTTCTGGTTTAGGCTGTAGGATACTAAGTCTAGCAGTAATGCCATTTAAGATGTCACTGAGCTTAACACCATTGATAACCAAGTCAGCATCTGGACCTTCTAGGTGTAGTTGCCCTTTGGCAGTAGTTCTGGCTTGATTACTCCAAGTAGCGCCTGTACCGTTGGACACAGTAATCACACTGTTATGGTTGGCTGTAGTAGCAGTTAGACTGCCACCAACAATTACGTTACTGTAATTAGGACTATTAGTTGCTGTATATATCGACATTAGAATGGCCACTTACCCTTTGATGAACTGTCTGGGTCGTCCAACGGTTCACCATCACCATCCTGCATGGGGAACGTATTATCTACTTTAGGAACTTCAATCTTATCTAACTCTGCGGTAGGATCCCAATCATCTAATGTAATTTCTTCGTCATCATCGCTAGTATCTTCATAGGATTCTTCGTCACGTTCTACGCCATCATAGACTTCTTCATCACTACCAATGATGAGCCACTTGTTCTCACCCCACTTACCTGTGGTATCGTAGTCATTGCCGTCAATGTCTTGGCCATCATAACTTACACTGCTGGTCAGCATCCAGCCGTCACAGTCTTCATAGTTAATCTGTAGCTTGCTAGGATCAAACGGCGATTTAATTTCAAACTCGTTACCAAAAAATAGTCCTTTTTCACCCTGCGCACCCATAAACACTACAGTGCCTGGTTCGTAGTCATTGACATACTTCTCATCAATGCAATCGTATCCTACCCCGTGTTCAGCAAGGGCCACACTGTCTAGGCTACTTTGCCAAACCTGCTCACCATTTTCATCGTAGACAGTTACGTAACTACTTTCGTCAAAGGTAGCACCGCTCAAATGACACCCATAATCACACTCATAAGCACTACCTGGTTCAAATGGACGCATGTCTGCTGGAATATCTGCCCACATGTCGTCATCCCAACCACCTGCGTACTGCTCAATATCGATTGATTTTTCTTTGAACAAGTCGTAGATTTTACGGTCAACCGGACCCCAATAAATTTCTCCACCATAACCCCAAATTTCAATTTTATAGTTACGCGGCGTAAATTTAAGAGTCTGCATCAACTCTTCTTTTTGTTGCTCAGTGGCCATATGTGTCTCCTTGATACTTATACTATATAATTTACTTCTTTACCTGTCAACCAGGTATTACCATTTAGGTCATCTATCTGTACTAGTGCCCAATTGATTTGGTCTAAGCTGATACCGTGTGATGTGTACCCTTCTGTAAGCATGTCTACATAACTTTGACTAGGGTAGTTGTATTCTTCTTCCGGGTACATTAAGTAAGTCATACAAGGGACCAGTTGACCCTCATACTCAACCCAAACAATAATTTTACCATAGTAAATTGGATAGCCTTCTAAACGGTCCAAACTACGTTCACATTCATCAGAGATTTCCCAAAGAACACCTTCAACTTTGTGATCCATTTTTGGAGTAACTGTGGCAAAACTTTTAAATTCAAATTGATAATGCGGTAGTACAGTGGCGCCAAGACTGCGAGCTTTGGGGCATCGCATGGCCATGCTACTTAAATTAGTGTTCATTCCGTAACTAAAATATTTCATAACTTGATATTTGTGTCCTTTGCTTGTGTATAGAAAATATGTCTCCCAATTTGGGTCACTTGCTTGTCTTTATCTCGCCATTTAGGCTTAACATAATCTGCATGATAATACAAGGCCTTGTTTAATTGCTTTACGCTAATGCCATCCAATACCGCATGGGCTGCAGCCCGGCTGTCTCTCCATGCTTGTCCTTGCAATTTGACCCAGGCACGTTTTCTTTCTTTAGTCCAACTAAATTGATCCTTGCTATATACAACATCACAGATATGTGTACCCCAATAACGAGCTTTTACTCGGTTGATTGTAACGTTACCTACAGCAATTTTACCCATCATATCCTCAACCCCGGCTTCCCAATAGATATTGCGAGCTAAACATTCAACGTCATCTTTGTTGTATTTTACATGTATAGGAGTGTGCGCAAGAACCACCTGCTTAAGTTCTTCAACTTCTTCACGCATTTCAGCGACCTGTTCCTCTACGTTGCTGATACGCTCACTGCCATTATCGATCGCATGATACAAGACGTTACCTACGAATACAGCCGCGCCAATAGCCAAATATGTTTTAGTAGTTGCCATAATGTGTGCCATAATTATTATTAACAGTAGCAATTATACTATCAAAACATAAAAAAGTCAATCAAAAAATAATAAATACTTGATATATTTTAAGGATTTTAAAATGGCAAAATCTATTAGAGGAACTTTTACTAGACCCGACACTAATTCAGTTTGGGCTATGTATGTCTTTTTTGACACAGTAGTAGAAAATATTTCAAGATTTAACGACACAGGCAAGATTACCACATACATGAAGGGCAATCCGGATACTGATTTGACGCTAGTAGTCGATCATGTGTTCTCTGACGATGCGTTCTTTGATGAATATGAAAGTACAGCACGTCTGTATATCCCAAGTTGGGGTACTCCAGACACTATAGATGAAGTTAATGCATATCAATCAGAAACGGGGCAAACTTTAGTTTTAGAAGACGTTAACAATCCTGATTTAACAGGTTACACACAAATTGAACATGTAACTCGTCCAGATGGGCTTTAACGGAAGCGTTTAAATAACCACCCAAGGGTATCAATTTCGTACCAACGTTTACTTAGTACACAGTCACTTGGAAAACGATGATGATTATTTTGGTACCCTTCACCAAATACCAAATATCCTACCCAAATGTTATTTCTGCTGTGGTCTTTAGTGTTGTTGTAGCTAATATAACCTCGTTGATGACTAGCACAGGCTACCCCATATCCAGTTACAAACCAACCCAAAGCCGCCGGAACAAAGTAACCAAATACTAAAAATTCAACACCTAAAAGCCACATAAGACCTGCATATGCGGCGTTTACAAACCAATAATACTTGTGAAACCAAATTTGAATTGGATCGCGTAGTGCTGTGATACCATATTTTGGGTTGACATTGGCGCCATGAATCAAATTAGTCCAATATAGTCTATAGGGGTTAGCGTAGTGTGGGCTATGTGGATCTAGTTCAGTGTCGCTCTTGCTGTGATGCTGTGCATGTTTTGTAACCCACCCAATACTAGTACCTTGACCATTGGCTGTGCCAAATACAAGTCCTAATATTTTTAACCAATGAGGGAAATGTTTATATGCTTGATGCGTACATAGTCTGTGATAAGTGATACTAATACCAACTCCTACTAGCAAAAAGTAAAAAGGAATAGCCAGCAACCATTCAGACCAGTGAAAGGCAAACACTGCCCACGCTGTAACCAGATGTGCTAAAATTTGGAATATTACGTATTGGTATCGATTAATAAACTTCATATACTATTACTTATAAAACAAAAAGCCCCTATTAGGGGCTTTTTGAAGAATAATTAACTTAAACGTTAATATTAAGAAAAATACTTAGCACGTGAACCAGTTAAATCACGAGCAGTAACAGTGTAAGCAGTTTTACCTGTTGTATTAACAGAAGTCTTAACATTCAATCCACATTTACGAAACTCACTCATACGAGCTGACAAGTTACCAATACCGTAGTTTGCTTTTGCTTGAGCTGCTGTTAATGATTTACCTGTACCGCGTAGGTATTTTTCTAAGAATGCTACTTGATTTGTTACTTTAGCTAAATTTGCCATGCGTAAATCTCCATAAAGTTTAATAAAAGTACAACTGCTTTCCTAAGCATGAGCATATATTATATACTCAGTTAATGATTTTGTCAACCACTTTTTATCAAATTTTTACCAAAATTACGTTACTATAGGCATGCCTAAATCTAATCGCAATTCAAGTACGTTATCCACCCTAAAACTGCGCCATTCGTTTTTGTCTAAACACCACACACTAAGAACATTTTGATTTTTACCTGTAGCATCTTTCATTGGTGTTTTGCGTTCGTATTTGGGCACAATATCTTCTCGTAAGGTGCAGGGCATTTCACGTACTTCGCCATTTACTTTAGTAAACTTTACTATGCATTTGTGTTCCTGTAATGCTTCAATAATTTCATTGCGTGTTAAGATCATACGATTCCTTTCTTTTGATAGTCTAAATGCGTCACTGCCCCATCCTAATAACATTATTCTTGTTCCTTGCCTAATTCTTTCCAAACAACTTCTTTGGCCTTTTGCTCAACAACTTTTTGGTCTAATGCATCTACAGTTCGTAAGATATCCTGCATAAGATCACCAATAACTTCATATCCTTCTTTAGTCAGATAGCTATACTCACGCCCAACATCACTGTGACGCCATAAGCGGGGATTCTTTGTTATTTCCAACAAGGCACCGTAGACTACGCTTTTATTTGCGTCTTGTGCTAGTTTATAGTTTTTCGCCAATTTCAAAACCCCTAAAACGGAGGAACCTAGGAAAACGTAACGAGTACGTACCGTCTTGATTTTGCGTGACAGCGTCAGCGCGAATTTCCACAATCTGTCCAATTAGTTCCTCACGTGATTCCCAATAAACTGCACGATCGTTATCAGTAAACCCACTTCCGCAATTAACAATAATATCACGGCCATCATCTTGCCCATGACATGCCAGAGCCCCCATTTTGCCACTATTTCTGCCAGTGCCTTCTTCAACATCTACAACCTCCAAACTAACTTCAATAAATGGTTTAAGTTTAAGCCAGGCAGTACTACGTTTGCATTCGTAAACTGCGGTTGGATCTTTGATCATGATACCCTCATAGCCGCCACTAATAGCAGTAGCATTGATCTCTTTAAAGCGAGTTTGTCCTTCTGGTGTATCCAAATCAACTAGTTCTTGCCCTACTACTGTAACATTAGGCATGTGATCCTTAAATTGATTATACCATGCCTGCAGACTATAACTGCGATCAATTTGCCGATGTTCTCCTTGACCCTGCTGGAATTCACGCAAGGTAAGGATATCAAATAGGTTCAATACAGCATCAGTACTGGCTACACCACTTTTACGATGTACTTGTTTCATTAGATCCTGAAAACTAGCACTCATAATTTCTCCGTCAAGGACCACAGGTTCTGCAAAGAAAATAGCGTGTTTGGCTAATTGTTGCTCAACCAATGGAAAGTTTGCCAGTTGTTTACCGTTACGGCTAAAAAGACTAACAAGGCCGTTTGGATAGACAATAGCAATAACACGTACTCCATCGAGTTTAACTTCAACAAGTTTTTCTCCTGCCACTTTAGTTTCGTGATTGGCAGAATCATGAGCAAGTTGACAAGTAAACACAGGAATAATGTAATCTTTAGCATTTAATTTCTCCACTACTTTGTTGATGGTTTTTTCGCTAGTACCACAGCGCAGGTCTTTGATTAAGATACGTCGATACCATAAATTCCATTGCTGTTTAGTTGCTCGCATACGTGCGTGGGCAATGGCTGTTTGGGCATCGTTGCCAGTGAGTTGTCGATTGGCTAATGCTTCTGCTAGTTGCTTAAAGCCCGTCCAACTAAGGCCTTGGCCTTCATCTTTATCTTTTTCTGAAACTTGTTTTACACCAAAAGTAATCATACTGTCCAGTGCAAGACGACAACCTTCAAAAAATTCCGTGTTTTGACTTTGGATTTGTGCGGCAATAATTTGTTCTTTGTTAGTACGGAGATTGTGCGTTTCTAATGCGCTAATTACTTGCCAAGGTTGATCCATAAACTACACCTATCTATTAAGTATAAGCGTATTATACAATCTTTTAAACTGCGTGTCAACCGTAACTTGCGCCGCCAGAATGTGGAATATTAAACTTGTAGTTAGGGTCACCGTTAAAGTCTATATTTAAAGTTTGTCGCAATCCAGGTCCTTGCGGATATACACCGTGCAATAGCCAACTTGGGAATATAACTATCATTCCTTGTTGTGGTTGTATGTGTAGCACTCGCATGTTTGGAGTACTTAGTGGATTATACCCGTCACTGTGTAGCACAAAGTAAATTTGTCCAGCAGGACTTTCTTGATGCTCTGGAACTTTTAAATATGTAACACTACAAATATTCATAGGCCCATGTTCGTGAATTGTGTGATAGCTGTTTTCTTCTCCAGTTACAGTCCATGCTGAACAGGCATGTAGTTCAGTCCAATTCATTGGCATAAGACCATAGTTGACTATCTCGGTTTGTACGATTTTAGTAAACTTGCGTCGAATATCTGGCCAACCAACGGGTTCTTGATGATTGGCATGTGGCATCCAATTTGGATTAATTATATAGTGTTGATGACTATTGGGACCTTTTGCACTAGTATATGCGTGCCAGTCATCTTGTGTAACAGTCTCTAACATTTTGTTAGTTGAATCAAGGTTACCTATATGATCAACTATTACCCAATTTAACCCTTGCTTAAAAATCTGACTCATAAAAACCCTGTTCCGGATTGTCCACTAACCACTGTAGTGCAGTCCGATGATCAACTGCTTGATCGTCGTTTATACCCATAGGCCCGATAATATTAGTAATATTATTATTAATACTGTCAATGACATGCGACGGTTGTATGTTTACATCTTGCTGTGCTACGTGTTGCGGTATCAATCCTTGGCCATGCATGATTAAAATCCAATTGGCTTCTTTAAACATTAATCGTCGATTTTCAAAGTCACTCTTTCCTGGAAATTTATGTTTAAAAATTTCTAATTTTTCTAGTAGGCTATCAGTTTTTGGTAATTGTTGTATACTCTTCCAAAAGTCAGTATCCTGACGTTTAACAACATAATGTAGACTAACAAAGTCAATGATATTTTCTACTAATTCTTGATTTTCTTTATTAAACACTCGTTCGGCATAGGTATTCCCACTATTTGGAATGTAACTAGCAACAGCCGTAGAAAACATAAATGCTTGTTGTATACTGGCGCCAATCGCACTGGCTTCTAACGGTTCTACAAAACTACTACTTAGGCCTATAGCAACGCAATTATTTTTCCAAGACTGCTCTAACATACCTGCGTCAAACTTAATTTGTTTTGCTACTACAATTTCGTGTCCGTACAATCTTTCTACTTCTTGTTTAGCCCGGTCAAAATCCATAAATTGATCATTGAACACATACCCATTACCATACCGATTCTGTGTAGGAATTCTCCACAACCATCCTGAGTCCAATGCTTTACTTAAGGTCCAACTTGGGATAGTTTCTGTTCGTTCTGTAGGAAATGCAATCGCACTATTCATTGGCAGATACTTGTTGTAACTTTTCCATTGAACTCCTAGTGTGTTTTTTAACAGTAGCCTGCGGAATCCTGTACTGTCTACGTAAAAATCATAAGACAACGTACGACCATCTGATGTTTTTAATCCGCCAATATCTCCGTCTTCGTTAAGTGTAGCATACTCAATCTCTGCCTTAATTATATTAATACTACGTCTTTCGCAGAGTTTATGTAAGAATTCATTTAGTTTAAACGTGTTAAAATGAAACTGATTAATGCTCCAATAGGGTTTTCTATGTAGGCTCTTTCCTACATACTCGTGTACGATGTCTTGTGGAGTCCCTCCATTGGCTATTAACCAACTGTAGACAAATTTACTATTTGTTTGGCTTTCGATGTTAAATGCACTTGATACAGAGTGCATGTAATGTTTGCCGTCACCGTTCCAATTATCAAACTTAATACCATATTTAAAGGTGGCGTCTGTTTCTTTGATTAGTTGACTAATACTAATATCACAAAACCCTGTGAAGTTTGACCAGTGTTCGGTACTGCCCTCACCTACTCCTACAATACCAATTTGATCTGATTCTATTAGATCAATTTTTAGTTTAGGATACGTTTTTCTTAATATAAGTGCAGTAACTAATCCACTAGTTCCGCCGCCAACAATAGCTATGTTATCTAATAGCATTTGGGTGTTCCTTTTGTTCAGTTTCTGATGTAGTATATGGCATTTCGCATATATGTATAGTAGCGTAACCTAAAAATATACTATTCACGTAGTCAAAACCTCGGGTTAATGAAAACTCCAAACCTACTGATTGCCACGGTTTGCGCCATGTAGGTTTGATTTCAACATCATCATATTTGTATTCGTATATTACTACGCTACGAGATAGATTTTTAACAGTATTAATTAATTTAACGGGGTCGTCGACTAATTCAAGCACCTCTGTTAGAATAACATAATCGTAAGGTTGTGCTGGAATGACATTAAGTTGATCAACAGATAGATAAGTGTAGGTATCTGCCTCGGCTAGATCTTTAAGATTATCATCACCGCCTATTTGTAGAATTCGTTGGTCTTTCTTGATAAATTGACAGATTAGTTGTTCGGGAGTCATATACAGTCTTAAAAAATAAAAAGCTACTATAATAGTATATAGTAGCTTGATTAGAATAGCAACTCAGATTTGACTAAAATGCTGCAGGTATGTATTCTTCAACAATAACTTGTCCTTGTATGTCGTTGCTTGCGCTGCCGCCATCCCAATATTGAGTTAGATATAGGTGCGCATTATGGTTGCCTTCTACATAACTACGACATTTATACCCTACCCTAGCGTACTGCATTTCTCCCCAACTAGCGATATCCCATTCCATAGCAAAGGCATTCTCTACATGGTGTCCTCCGCGACAATGTCGACCATAATAAACTTCGTCTCTATAAAACATCCAATGCATGATCATATGCTGGCTGCCATACTGTCTAGTAGGTATACTAAATGTTAGTCGTACCCTTGAGTTTGACCTAATAGGACGAAAGTCAACATATGCACCTGGTACCCAGTAATAGGTCTTGCTTCCTCTCCACCACCCAATTCGATGCACGTAGCTCACACGTTGTAATATGCGTCTTTGTAGATGCGAAGTGTTAATGCTAACATCGCCAGCTTCATTTTGTAAAGTATTAACTGTAAGAATTCCGGTCATGGTGCAGGTAAATACTCCTCAACAGAGACCCAACTTGGAACAGCTCTACTGCTGTCGCTGCCATCGATATATCTACGACCGTTAAAATGCACACTATGATTACTGTCAGTGTATTGGCGAGTAAAGTATCCCATGGTTCCAGATCTTCCAGCACCCCAACTAGGTACTTCCCAGCGCAGTGCTTGTCCAGATTCTTGGTGATCTACTGAACGACTATGTCTACCGTACTCTTGACCATAGGCTACAAAAATCCAATGGGTGATACTGTGTGCTGCACCGCGATGTCCCAATGGACACATATAGGTGTAGGTCAAATAGCTGTTATCATATAGCGGAGTAATATTAATTAAACTTCCCGGAATTTCTCTGTAATTGTTACCGGGATTCCAAAGCCCACCTTTAAACCATCTAGTGGTACGCTGTACTAGCCTGCGTTGTAAGTTTGCAGGCGTAAGGCTAACTGTGTTGGCCACATTACGTATAGTATCAACTTTTAATATCCCGGTCATTGATTATACTGGTTTTGGAAATTGAGTTTTAATTTCTTCACGACGTGCTTGAAGTGCTTGGGCTGTTTCGGGTCGATTTTCAACAACCATTTCCCACAAAGCAACAATCATATCATCTCTACTAGGATAGTTACCAGGAGTAGCACGAGCTTGCGCTACTCTTCGCAGAACTACTTCGTCTTTAATAGTTTCCCATTTAGCTATTAGATCTTCTCTACTGGGTTTAGGTTCAGATTCTAACCAGGTAATATCTTCATAGTTAGGTCCGCGCACTCCGTATTGTCTACCGGCATAGAACTTATGCATTACTTCGCCAAAGTCTACATCTGCCATATTATTCTCCTTAATTTCATTTATAGTATTTAACCAGCTGTAACACTGTAAGAATTATTACTAGTTGCATCACTTACACCAACGTATTCTTCTACAATTAATTGTCCGTAGGCATTTTGGGCACTGCGGCCGGCGCCATCCCAGTAATATGTAGTATACAATCTTACTTCGTGATTGTCGTTGGCATATGATCGTATTTGATAACCTATTCTACCTGCAGAAGTCCCCCAACTTGGAACGTCCCATTTTAGTACACAGCCGTCTTCGATATGTACTCCACTGGTACTGTGCCAAAAATACAAAATGCCATTGACATAAAATCTCCAATGGCTGATAGCATGGGTGGCATTTGACCACGCATGGGGGCAACGCCAGATATAGCTAATTCTACTGTCGGCTCTTAGGGGTGTAAAATCAACCCAGCTACCTGGCACCCAATTACTAGTGTTGTCTGGATTCCATTCGCCACTGGTATAGTCTGCAACATGGCGCTGTATTACACGAGCTGTGAGCTCTTTAATCGGAATAGCATGACCGCTGTTAGTATGTTTTAATGCATTAACTGTAAGTGTAGTCATTAATAAAGAACCTCTTCAATTATCAAATGCCCGTAGGCATTCTGAACACTACCTGCACCATTCCAATAATATGTTCTATATGCTCGAACTTCGTGATTATCGTTAGCGTAGCTACGCATCTGCATTCCTATACGCTGAGTACTTGTACCCCAACTAGGCACTTCAAATTGAAACATTTTTGCATTTTCAACATGTGTTCCACTTTCACTCCAATACCAATATAGTGTGCCAGCAGCCCAAAAATACCAATGGCTGATGGCATGCGAGGCATTTGACCATGCGGTAGGCAAGCGCATGGTGTATTTTATACGGCTATCTGCTCGCCTTGGTGTGAAATCGGCATAAGCACCGGGTATCCAGTTATAATTTGTGTCAGGATTCCATTCACCCGATGTATATTCAGCTTGATAAAACTGTATAGTTCTAATCTGTAATTCGCTAACTGGAACAGTAACTGATCCTGCTGTATTTTGTAAATATTCTACAGTTAATGCCACAATCTATACTCCAGTTAAATATTCTTCAATCACAAACTGACCTCGACATGTTTGTGTACTTCCACCACCGTCCCAGTATTGTGTGGTGTACGGACGAACTTCATGATTGTCATTCGCATGAGCTCGCATCTGATAACCTATTGTAGCTTCGATTGTACCCCAACTGGCCATATCCCATACGTAGCAGCTCATATCTTCTAAATGGTTGCCACTGACACTGTGCCGACCACGTTCAACTCCGTTAGCATAAAATATCCAATTACTTATAGCGTGTGAGCTCCCACTGTTTCTAGCATAAGGCAAATGACAATATACACGAATCCGACTAGATGACGACAGTGGAGTGTATGACGTATACATACCAGGTACCCAATTATAATTTGTATCAGGGTTCCACAGACCACCATCATAATTTTGTCTAAAACTTTTAATAACTCTATGACCTAGTTCGGTAATTGGGACTAAAGGTTTATCATAGTCATATTGTAATTGATCGGTGATTATGGTACTCATAGGGGTAGATATTCCTCTATTAAGAATTCACTGTGTGCTGTTGGATTGCCTTCGCCAATTCCGTCCCAATGAGTCACGCCGTGAAATCTTCCGCTGTTACTACCACCATATCGACGAATCTGATAACCAATTCGTCCTTCTGTTGTGCCCCAGCTGGCTATATCCCATACATAGGTATGCATGTGTTCTGGGCTTTGTCCGGCAATACAGTGCCTACCTACTTCGTTGCCATTTGCATAAAAAATACAATGACTGATTCCATGACCGTTGATGTGGCAATAACTCAGACTAATCGTAAATCTGATACGGCTATTTGCACTAGCAGGCAAGTAATCGTGATACCCAGCTGGCAACCATTGATAGCTGTCACTAGGATCCCACCAACCGCCATTCCAATTAAATTGATAGGATTTGATTACTCGACTGCGCAATTCGCTAGTTGGTATTAGAGTTTCTCTACTCCCACCTTGTATATTATCAGCTTTGACTGTACTCATAATTTATGTTCTATATGCCGAACCTGCAGGTTTGCCATCTGGTCTGGTAGGCCATGTTACTCCTACTAAAACTCCAGCTACAATTGAAGGCGTTGAAGTTTCTGTAATGTCAGCCAAGGCCTGCATGTAGTCTTTCCACTCTTGCGATATTGCTTCACCTGTGCGCATAGCACGTAGAGTCACCCAGTCAACTTCGCGCATACGTGCATCACGTTGGCGTCTCAGCAATGCCAACGGTGCCTGTGCTTTGATTTCGCGGGCTTTGGTTAAAATCTCTTCGTCTGTGGGTCTAGTCGTAGGATCATCTTCCCATACCAACCCACTAAGATCTTCGCCTATTAGGCTCCAGCGACTAGTCGGCGCTAGTTCTCTGATAGCCAGCGGAAGTGGTAATAGCTCTCTAGCTTGAGGAAGGTCTTCGCTTGCTACTTGTGATAAATCTTCTGCCATATTTTATTTCCTTATGCGGCAATTTCTTGCGCTATACTAAAACTTACACCTTGTTCGTAATAATCTGCGCCGTTTAAATAATTAGTGTAAGTACAATTTAATGTCATATCGCGAGCTGTGGCGCCAGACGCTTTGGCTGCAAAACTATAGGTCACTGGTTGTGTTTTTCCTGGGCGGTCTATCCAAGGCAAATTAAGATATGAAGGTGTACTATCATTATTGTTATCGTATCTAGATGGTGCCGCACCAGTCCACATGCCTTGATTATAGCCTGACCCCCACTGGGCTCCTACTAACATACCATCACGTAACACAGTAAACACAATATCATGGTGTGCTTCGTAGAATACATTGAATTCAATAAAAATCCAACTATCCGGACTTTTGGGTATTATTGTAACATCTAGTGGACGTAATATAGTGCCACCTTGGTTACTACCTTCTGCAAAACTATCACCCCTCATACCACCATCATTGGTTGGTATTGTGTAATACATTCTCTCCATACTTACGGTGTAAGACACATCAACAATGTGTCCAGGGGCATATAGTACATTAGGGTTAGCCACACGAACAACATTACTGGCGCCGTAGATATTATCAACACGCAGAGTCATCCTGATATCTCCCTAGCAAATCCCCAACTAACTCCAACCTCGTAACCATCAGTCCCGACGTTACCAATAGTTCGATTCAAAGACAGTGTGTTGGTGGGACTATTTGATGAACGCACAGCTAACTGATATGTTGTTGCACTAGTAGTCCCAGGGCGGTCAAACCAATTGATTGTACTAGTTTGAGGAGTCGAGTTGTAATCATTATCATAGTGAGGGGCGAGAATGCCGCTATATCGTACATTACCTCTGTAGGTATTGTAGCCTATTAGACTACTATTTCGATGTACGATAAACATGCAATCATGATACATTTCATAAAATATTGTCCATCGTAGCCATATAACACTGTCTGTTCTAGTGGGAGTTATGGTTAAATTTAAGGGAGTAATCTGTGTACCATCTCCTGATGGTGCGGCAGTATAAGTAGCTCTAGCATCGCTTCTTACGTAGACCGTTTGTATAACTTTGCCCTGGTGTTGCAGACGATGCCCACTAGGAATAGCAATTTGTGAACCAGTGGCCGATGCTAGGTTTTGTACAGTTAAAGTCACTGTGCAATCTCCTCAAGCACACACCAACTTACGCCAGCTTCGTAGTCATTGGTAAAATTGGCCCATGCACGATTGATACGAATGTCGTAGTTTGTTCCTGTGCTAGACCTTGAACCTAAACTGTATGTGTGAGGACCAACTGAACCGGGCGCATCAACCCAACACATGTGGCTATAAGTTGGAGTACTGCTTTGATCATGACTGTGCTCATAGTCTCCTACGCCTATGCCACTCCATCTGACGTTGCCTACTTCAGAATTGTATCCAATCACAGTGCCGCCCCGTTTGGCTTGAAATGTAATGTCGTGATGACATTCATAAAATAACCACCATTTACAATAAACTAAGCTATTAGCATTTTTCAGTGTAATTGATAGATTTAAACCGTCAATATCACGACTAACAGTGTCATTGTAACTATTATAAGTGGCATGATAATCCATTTTTCTCCACACAGTCTGTATTACGTGGCCGGCCACGTGTAGAGTCTGTCCCGCTGGAACTGCAATTACATGGTTGCCATCGCGACGACCTGATAATTCATCTACTACAACGTTACTCAAACTATACTCCAATCACCACTAACTGTAACAGTTCTACCGTCGGCGATGGTGATCGGTCCGGCACTAACACCATTGGTGCCACTTGGGATAGTAATATCTTCGTCAATAGTATTACTATTTGTTCTAATAATACTGTTTGCACCTAAGCTAGGACTGTTGGCAGTAGTTAATACAGTGCCGCCATTATAAGTGAACGTACCTGATACTGAAGTTGTGCCACTAAAAGTCGCCGCTGTTACATTATCAAGTTGAACTGTTCCTGAAAAATTAGCCGGTCCGGATACTACTAAATTTCCGCTAACTGTAATTTGATCACTGTATGCAACTGGTCCACTGAATATACCTGTAGTGGCATAGAATGAACCTACATTTAGATTTCCTTGAATGCCGACCCCACCTGTAACTACTAGCGCACCTGTTGTAGTACTCGAGCTATTAGTAGAGTCAGTGATGGTTAGGCTGTTGGCTGTTAGATTAGCGCCAGTTGTGCTATTACGAATCCAAGCAGTCTTAGTACTGTTATAGGTATAGGTTATACCATTAACGGTGGTTTGATCGCCATTATTGGGTGTACTTGGAAATTGTGCCATATGTTAAAATCTTCCTACTGCTACTTCAATTGTTGTTACGCTGTTATTTTCTAAAACTTCTAAACTCTTGCCAATAACACATCCCGGAACATACTGTTCCAGATCTAAGCGTTGTGCTACTCCTGGAATATTACTAGAAACCAATCTATCACCTTTATTTACCGGACCCAATACACGACATGGTACTCTTCCGGTTAAGGCTATGTCAACCCCTTGGATACTGTCATTCATTAGATATGCTGGATGCGTTGTTACCACACCTGCAACTCGTGGATCATGTGAATCTGTAGCTAATGTAACTTCTGCGCTGCCACCAAATATTAGTACGGTTCCTGGGTAATATTGTTGATCGCAGGTGTAGCGTTCTGCTAGGTCGGCGTACTGGGCTGATGTTGCTTTAGCAAATATGGTATTAAATGCACCACCACTAGAGCCAATGTTGCCTACTCCATTGGTGCCCCCATTGGCGATGGCAGTGGGTGAATTTGCGCTGTTTACAGTTATAGCATCTGCTGATGTAAATGTGCCACCTACTGTACCGTTGCCTGAGATACTTAAACTAGTACCCGCCACCGTAGCTACATTGGTATTTAAGGCAACTGAACTAATGTCTACCCATTGCTCAGTATCGCCATCATCTTGATATTGGAACAAAATTCCAGTGTCGGTATCATACCAAACGTCGTTAACTGTTGGTGACGATGGTGCAGTGTTAGCCGCAGTGTACAGCGCACCTGCTTCGATATCAGTCCAGGCAAGCCCAGTTCCTGTAGTAGTGAGATATTGCCCCGGTATGCCAGCTTCTCCAGCTGAGTTTAATAGAGCGCCTGTTACACGAATATTAGATCCTACTACCACATTGCCTGTGGCAATAATATTTCCTGCTTTGATAGGACTATAGGTAGCACTACCAAAATCCACAGTTGTTGTAGGTTCTGATTCTACATTGGCAAAGAATTTCCAAATCCCGTCGGTTGCGTCTCTAACAATACCACCATGTTGATAGTAGCTGTCTTTAGTAAAACTTCCAATTAATCCAAGATCTAAGAAGTCACTTGAATTATCCTCTGCTAGGTAAAGTAAACTATCTGTAATAGAAAGACTATTGGTTTCAAATCGAATAACATTACCTACAATGTTTAGATTACCTTGTATGGTAGCATCACCTAGAATGTTTAAGTTGCCGCCAATGCCCACGCCGCCAACAACCTGAAGAGCACCAGTGGTTGCACTAGTGCTCGGCGTCCCTTGGACTAATTTCAAACCTACATGGGCTACAAATCTGGCTTCTTCGTGGATGCTATCAAACCCGCCGGTAGCAATAACAATATCGTTATGTGTGCCGTAACCGCTGGTTGCAATAACTAAATTGCCCCCTGTATTAGCTCCGTCCTTGCCAGCCATGAATATATAGCCGTCATTGGGCCCGGTAATACCGTACTCCCCACCTTGATTAACAAAGTTGTTTCCAGTGATACCCATGTCAATCCAACCACTGGTATTATCTCCATTGTTTGCATAAGCAATAAAATCACTGCTGCTACCTATATCAGAATTTAAATTTTGTAGAGTGACCTGTGCCCAACTGTTGGCATTATGATAGAATGCGCCAACAGTATCGGTAAATTCAACTACATTGGTCATGTTTTCGGAACCAATGGTTAATATTCCCTGTATGGTAGTGTTCCCAGTCGCGCCCAAACCGCCAATAATCTGCATGGTCCCAGTTGTGCTAGATGTACTAACAACATCAGCATTGGCTAGTATCACTCCGTTGCCTTTAAAGTATTTTAATGCGCTAGCGCCAGCAAAGGTAGTGCCTGCATCATTAAACTGTATGTAAGTGTCTGCACCGCCCGGAGTTCCGCCGCCACCGGCACCCCCCAAACTGCCCCATGTAGTAGTGTAGCCCTCAAAACTGCCCGTTTCACTGTTATAACGTATTTGTCCAGCAGTGCCAGCAGTTCTTTGGTCTGACGTCCCGCTAGGTAATTGTACTGCACCTATACTGTTAAAGGTTGCATTTCCTGTAAATGTAGGTGTATCAATGTTAGCTTTAATTGTATATAAATTTGAGATATCAGATGCTTGGCTAACACTGTTGCCTGTCAGACTAGAAATCGCTCCTGCTTGTGCACCAGCATTACTAGTCAGAGTTGCTAGACTACCTGCAACAGAACTAAGATTGGCGTAAATGGCGATAATGTTGCCCTCGGCATCTACTATTCTAGTGCTCAATGTGCTAGTGTAATTGTCAAGAGCAACTATGTTTGAGGTAATATCCAATCCATTTTGCCATAACACTGCAAGATTACCAGATTGAGCGGCCGCATTAGCCCATACATTGCCAAATTCGCTATTAACCATTGACATAAGATTGACGCCGTTGGAAAATAGATAGTTTGTAGCAGTTACATTTCCTGAAATGTTTGCATTTGGCGGGTTAAATTCTGTAGTTGCGCCTAGCGAAACTGTAGCGCCGTTGCTGGTAAATGACCAGTTACCATCAGCATCGACACCCATTTGCTCACTGCCAATGTAGATAGTATTACCGCTAAAGTAACCATCTCGGAATCTCTGTGTTGGACTACCTAGATCATAGCTCACATTAGCATCTGGTAAAATACTACCATAGACAGTTAAGTTACCGGTAGGTAAGATCTCAAATAGAGTAGTACCGCCAGAAACGTCAAATGGCATTCCAATGGATTTTTTAAATTGGAATGTTGAATTTGCATACTCACTGCCAATTACAAATTTATTATCGCTAGTGGTTCCATGGATACCAAACCCGTTAGTGAACTGCCCTGTTCTAGCCAAGGTAAATGCCACACTGTTGCGCCCGGCGCCCGATGTATAGTGATATCCTGTAATAGTAGCGTTGCCAATATTAAAATCCTCATTGACACTAAAACCATCACTACCCTGTGTGTAGAATATTTGACTACCGAGAGTCAATGTGCCAGGTAATACTAAATTACTAGAAGTTAAACTAGCAATATTCCCTAGCGTTGATACAATGTCGCCAGTTAAGGTGTTAACACGAACATTGGCATATTCGCCGACAACTACATTAGCATTTGTGCCGCCTGTGGATGTTGTAAAACTTGCAACAAAACTATTGGCACTTTCGTTCCAGAAAAAAGCAACATTTGGTAAAGTTCCATTGTTGCGATTCATAACCAGGCCAACATCAATGTTGGCTGTGGTGCTGCCGTTGTTGAGTACAATTAAGGGGTCAGTTACGTTAGTTATAACGGTATTGATCTGACTTGCTCTAGGTCTTGTTAGTGCCATTATTTCCGCTCATGTCTTTAGAGTATTTATCAAGAAAATAGGACCCGCAGGTCCTATAGTCTTTAGTACAAAATAATTACGCTTGTGTTTCTGAGAACGTAATTTGGAAGTCTCCTGTTGCAGCACTACCTGGAGTAATTGCAGTAACGTTAATAGCCAATACTTCTGGACCGTCTGGGTAAATTCCATTGCCTGGGATAGCACTAGTACCAATTTGTTTAACTTTGCTTAGATCTAAGAAGCCTGAGTTTGTTGTACTTACTGGGATAGCAAATAAACGTTCACCACCTTCAACACCCTGTGCCACAGCTAACACGGTTAAGGTAACATTATTAGTCGGCGCAGTGCCACTATATGATGTGCTGGTAGTTGAGGTAGTCCAAATGTTACCAGGTACAGTAATAGTATCGCCTACAGCAAAACCAGTACCCTGTTCCCAAACAACAATCTGTGTAGTAACATAGTTTACTGTGCTTGTACCTGAATATGTTTTCCAAATACTAACATTGGCACCTGTACCTGCACCGCTGGTAGTCATACCAGGTGTTGTGCCAAGTTTGGCGTAATTGATATATCGAACAAACGTCGACGGTGCAATACCCGAACGGTCCATACCACCAAATTCATTACGCAACGCACCAATTACACCACCAGTTGCACTGTCAGTAAACTCAAATGCCGTTGAAAACTGTGTAAAACTTGGTTGATTTCCGTTGTTTTCTGTATTTAGATCAATCCACTCAATTGTGTTTGATGTAACATTAGTTGGATTTAAAATCCCTTCAACAACGAAACGTCCGCCAGTTACGTTTACAACCATGTTCTCAAGAATCAATTGCGCACGGTTAATCAAGTCTCGCTGACCAATATCACCAATAATAGTGTTACTTACGCTTGGTGCCAAACGCATTAAGAATACTGTGGATTTTGCACCAGCAGTGCTAGGCAACGCCATGTTATTGCGTGCGTAGGTAAACGCATAACCACGATCTTGGTCAAAACCACCGTCCATAATAACTGCACTACCCCAGTGATTTAGGGTTGGACTTGATGTGCAATCTAATAATGTGACACCAACGTTTGCTGAGTGAGTGGTAGCACTGCCCATAGTAAATGATTTACTAGACCCATCTTGCCATAGAGTAAATGTAGCACCGCGAGTGCAGTTAGTAAATGTATTAGTACCCGGAGTATGTCCTTGTACTTTAACTACTTCGTTTTCTACTTGCACATAGAATGGATAAGCTACACTTGCTGCTGGAAATTGACTAGCATCATCAACTGTAAATGTAGTTACACTGGTGTTAGCAGCTGTAGATAATCTTGCAGTAGGGCCTTCATTGTTTGCAGAATACCGTACAGGTAAGTTACCTGAACGCATATATGCTTCATCATTGACGTTGTTGTTTTGTATACGATGACACATAATGTAGTTGCCTAGTGGGCCACGTAGACCAAAGTCTACGAAACCAGCACCATACCACGTATACTGGATCAGCAACATCTGCATTTTACTTGCATCCAACACATAACCACTTGGTCCTGTGCCGTCAACTTTGTCAATGTTAAACTGACTTTGTGGAATACGCTGATCAATTACGCGACTAGCTTTAACACGTGTTTGGTTACTTACTCCGCGCCAAGCTGGGCTAACAGTTAACGAGTTATTATTAATAATGCTGGTTACTGTATGGCTCATGCCTCGTACTACAATACGGTCATAAATTTTAAGCTGTTCTAAGAAACGGCAGTTACCGTCACCAGTTACATAGTTACTGCCGACTTCCATGCTTACAGTACCCGCAAGCTGAAATGTAGCTGAACGTAACACCACGTTGATATGAGTTCCGTTATTTTCCCAGAATGCACCATTTTGGTCATCAAATATACCCGCACGTACAGATCCGCCGTGCCATCCTATTAGGTTAAGTTTTGGTTGTAGATCTAGTGTAGGTGCACTTGATCCAAGTTCTTCGTTTAACGCTACTGTAAATGCAGTGTCGCTAGTAATACCATATACTCGATAGTAACCTTCGTAGCCTGTGGTAGTAACTCCACTCAATCGAACGTTGGCACCAATTTGTAGGTAATGTTCAACCTCGGTAGTAATGCTAATAGTGTTACCACTCACTGCTGTACCTGTAGCACTGACGTTTACTACGTCAAAGTTAGTACTTAACAGTGTACCACTTGTCCACACAAGTCCTTTACCTGATTGATAACGGAAGTATTTTTTACTTTGGCGTGCAGACATTGCACCGTGGTGTGGAGTACCTGAGCCAATTAATACACCACCGTCAAAAGGTCTATGTACAAAGAATGAACTTGGTCTTATATAAATTGTTGCTTCGATATCATCACTAACATCTAAGCCAGTTTTAGCCTGGTATGTGAAAGTTGTTGTTGATGGAATACTTAAAATATTAAATGACCCTTCGGCATATTCTTTGCCTGAGCTTGGACTATTAGTGATATTAACAATAATTGGTGTACCCGGACCAAGACCGTGTGCATATGGAGTTGTTACTGTGATAGTACTCGGATTAGAAACATCACTTGAGATACTAGTTATAGGCAATTCTGCACCACCAAAAATATCAGCCTTGCGTATCTGTGAGTCAAACTTATTAAGAGGATATCCAAGTTTTAACCCTGTTAAACGACGAGGATAGTAAAGAATATAATTGGTATTCGCAGTGTTAATTTTATATACGCCCTCAGTATTACTATTAGTATGTTGCGCAGTGCTGATAAAACTATTTGCAGTGAGATCGTGGTTGCTGATACGCATGCGTTCTGCAAAACTATCTGCGCCATTACCTGTGTTAAATCTAATTGAGCCTAAATCCGTTCCTTCTTCAACACCATCAATACGAGCAATTTTTTCATTGGTACTTGCGCCTGTCCATTTAATATAAGACCCATCACCAACACCACCAGCAGCAGTTTGTAATGAAATACCAGAAGTAATACCAGAACCAGATGAACGATAAATTGTAAGTAAATCTACAGGACTACTTGTACCAATCCCTACGTTACCAGAGGAGTTTAGATTGATACCTGTACTAGATGCGTGACGCATTGTCATCAAATCATTAGTTGTATCATAGAATACATAGCCTTTAACAGCAGATGTATTTGCAAATTCAATACCGGGGTCAGGGGTTGCATTTACACGTATACGCTGCCCATATACTTCTAATTTAGCGTTAGGACTACTTGTACCAATCCCAACATTACCGATTGTATCCCAATATAGTCCGCCTGTGCTTAATGAGCTTGGGCTTACAGTACCCTGTCCAGGTTGAACTACCTGCGTATTAGGACTTGTGTAGTACACATAGATATTGCTTGTGCCTAATGGCGGTGCTGATGTAAACGTGATTGTATTGCCACTGACTGTATATGCACTGCCGGGGTTTTGTGGGACATTCTCAATAACAGCTTGAACCTGAGCTACAGAAGCTACAGGACGGCTAAGTGTAAATGCTACAGTGGCACCGTCACCATTGAAATAATCAACGGCTGGAACGTAGTTTTGATTCTGTTGTGTATTCCCAATATATGCCATATTAACTTGTTACCAAAGATGATGTTATAACATCTATAGAAGATGCAACAGAAGATAATACTTTAAGTATATCTCCAGCAATTAATACTACTTTTTGATCCCCACCAATAGTAACTAATGAACCACCAACAGGTACAGTTGCACCTTTAACTAAATAATAGTTTGTTGCTGATCTTGTGATATACACATCAACCGTAACTGGATTAACTGTTGTATTAGAACAGGACATACCAATTAAAGTTACTTGAGTAGAAGTTGCGGCAGTTACTATAGTAGCAGCCGAAGTACCTACATCTTTATTTACATAAGAGGTGAATGCGGTTTCCATTTATTATCCTAGAGCAATTGATAAAGCAGCCGCAACACCTACATCAGCTTTAGTTTCTACCGATGTTTCTAATTGTTGTACAGCAGATTTAACTGTTGAGTTATTTGCGATTGTAGTTCCGGTAAAAGAACCCAGATTTGCAGAACCTTCAGAAACACCTGAAAGCGTAATAAGATCATCAACTGATAATGATGCTTGAGTAGGAAGACCAGTCAAGCTTGACCCATCTCCAATAAATGAAGTAGCTGTTGCTGATCCTGTAATTACTGCATCAGTACCTACTTGTAGTCCATTTTTGACTTTAAAGTCAAGATTATTTGTTGTCATATTGCTTCCCTATCCGCAATGTTTATATTATTTATAATTTTAATCGGCAGTTTGTTGGAAGATTTCAGCGAGTTTATAAACCCTGCTGGCGCTACAGATATTATTCCTGTTTTATATATTTATAATAAAATTGCACCTAATAATCCACCAAGAATAGTAGCTACCCAATCCCAAAAGTCAGCAGTGTGCTTGTCAGGGTGTAGGTAGTCGTATATCTCTTTTAGTAACGCAATAACAGCCACTACAGCAATAGAGTAAGCACCGATGAATGGTGTCAACACAGCAGCTATGATAAAGCCACTAATGAAGTGCATTTGAATTACCAGACACTAATTGAAGCGCTTGTTGGAAAGACCAAACTTGTGTATTAGCGTCAGCCATACCTACATTCTCAGTCATCGAAGCAACGTGTGCTGTTGATGCTAAGCTAGCAAAAGGTACTTGGGCAAATGTGCTAATTCCGAACAATTACTTTACCTCATCCGCAGGTTCTGGTGTGTTGCCTTCGTCAAGCCATGCTAGATAGGCTTGGTAGTCTGTGTTGTTTTCACTCTTTGCAAAAGAAGTTGTTGAGCCATCATCATTGGTCTTGATGATGCTTTCGCCGCCTTGAGTGGTGATTGTTTTGTACATTTTACAACTCCGCAGAATAAGCAAACTTTTGAGTGGACGAATTGTTCCATCGCAAAATAGCAGTGGTGTTTGCTGTCACAGCGCCTACCATCGTGAAATCTCCTTCAATAACCGTCCCCGCCATCGAATAGGGGCCACCAAAACTTGAAACCGATGTGGCTCCCAAATTTTGCAAATACATAGTTCCCGACTGGGACAGAGAAGGTAGGGTTCTCATTGGCACAGGAACCTGAACGACGTAAGTACCCTGAGTTGTTGTATAGGTTGCGGCAAAACCGATGGCACGCCAAGAGTTTTGAGTAGCGCCGCCGTTGTTTGCCAAATCGACATAATACCTCTGACATAACGCCAACTCTGTACCATACGGTCTATAGTCAAATGATGTAGCGGTAGAGCCTTTTTCTAGTTGAACACCTGTGATGTAGAAGGTAGCAGATGCGTTAGAAATTAACGACACTGAAGATGAAGTTCTAAATCCACCTGTAGAGTTCCATGCATTTGCTGTTCCGTTAAAGCTAGAACCAGAACCTAAATCAACACGCAAGTATAAAGAGCCTGTATTTCCAGTAACCCATGTTCCAGATGCAGCAGAAGTTGCTCCGCTAATTGTTACAGCCTTTTGTTCCCAAGTATTAGCAGAATTTATTGTAAATGTAGCTGGATATGCATAAGCACCTACCCCATAGTTATATACACTTGCTGTATATGTTCCTGTTACGCTAGATTGAACCCAAAATGAAATAGTAATTGCTTGATTGCTTGATGTTCCCCAAGCCATGTCAGCAAAGTTATATCCTTCAATAATCTGCCCAATAGTATAAAAATCACCTGCTGATGGTGTTGAGGTTGTTGATACCGTTACTTTTAATGAGCTAGAAAATCCTGCTGGCGCTGTTGATGTTTGTTGTAAAGCTAAAACGCCAGACCCATTTTTTTGAGTTCTCCATCTATCAAGACAATACCCACCATCCAATGCTGCCATATTCACACTAGCCCCAGCATTACGCTGGTCAATCATCATCGCACCATTGATAATGCGGTTCTTGAAGCCTG
>Ga0172367_10000203_pt1 | contig 91465 bp, 87 predicted proteins | sample Lak10m_FD_114542 | JGI IMG/M metagenome (GOLD analysis project Ga0172367, IMG submission 114542) | Freshwater microbial communities from Kabuno Bay, South-Kivu, Congo - kab_022012_10m | ecosystem: Environmental > Aquatic > Freshwater > Lake | place: Democratic Republic of the Congo: South-Kivu... | reverse complement strand
CCGCCACCTCCGCCACCTCCGCCACCAGATCCATGTGTTGCTGATCCGTTCCTATGTGGTCCGCCGCCAATTGATCCGTGCATACTGGACCCTGTTGCTTGTGTGCCGTAAGATGTTCGGCTGTTAGGTAATAGTTCTTTAAACTATAGATAATGGCGTTACCGGGGCAGACAGATGTTGTCTGCCTTAATTTTTTTTCAGTGCTCCCGAATTTACACGCTCAATCTAGTCACTCATGTGCCGCTTTATCCATTTTATTGCCACATTTCTGTTATTGGCCGTAGCTGCTTTGTTGCCTACACAAGCGCACAGTACACAAACCTACAGCAAGCTGAACGCTGAGCAGCAAGTAATGTGGCGGCGTATATTGCTGCAGGAAGATGCTTATTTTCGCCCTGGCAATGCAGATTATTATTTAAGCGGCACTGCAGCACCTGATTTGGCGAAAGAGTTTGATCTGGTCGAACAGTACTTGCGTGGTACATTACCATTTATCGGGGCGGCAGATGCGACCCCATGGTGTCATTTTCCCGCCCGTTTTGCGTTTGTCGCCAAAGTGATTTATGGCAATTATTTTTTGCCGGAAGCATTTAGATCTTGTAATTTACCTTTGCCAGAAGTGGGTAACACTCTGAAAGCGGATATCGTTCAAACATTTGAACCGGTAGACTCTGGTGAAGCGCTGTTTCATGTAGATTTACTGGTGCATGGCAAGCGCTTCTATAACGGCAGCGTACTCACTCTGCATATTGGGTTTGGCAGGGTGAATGACACCCGTAACCGTTTAGCAGATGATTTGGGCGGCTTTAATAAAGCCTTGAGACTGGTTAAGTCTTTTGGCGGCAACGGCGCAGCTAAAATAATACCGGATGACAGCCCAAATAGCATTTGGGATAACAGACATGGGCAGCAAGTTTATCGTGTTAATCTGCCGCCTGAAAAAATTCATCTACTCGTTTTGTTGGCATATGAATCGAAGAGGGCAGTACTGCCATACAACTTATTAAGGGCAAATTGTCACTCCTATCTTGAGCATATATTTGCAGCGGTGTTGCCCGATCTGAACAGCGATAAAAAGATTTATTTTGATTTTATGCCGCATTTTATGGGCAGAAGCAATCAAACACTGGGGTTGTTGTTTGAACCTTATCGCTATTGGCCGGCACCTAGTCAGACACTGGATGTGATGGCCAAACAGCTCAACTGGCATGATTATAAAAGGCTGCAAGATTTTTTGTCAGATGGTGCTGTGCCGATCACAGAAGACCTTAAACGGAGCAGACCTTTGCGCCTTGCCATAGGCAAAGCGGCTGAACAACGCGAAGATATACTTAAAAAATCCCCTGAGCTGCTCGCTCTTCGAGATGAGTACCTATCGAGCGAAATGCTGCCCCCCACCGTTGCGGTAACAATGAGCCCCCCCGAAGAAGATGAGAACGCCGTTCCTGTTTTTAACAGCGCTCAGCCATCCACAATGAAAATGAGTACTTTGCATATAGATAGAAAAACGAGACTGCAGCTTGAGCTGGATGTTTTTAATTCCATGTCAGATCAATTGCAAGCCGCAGCACCTTATGGGTTCACTATGGGTAAATTGTCGCTTCAAGCCTCAGAGCATGGCTTCATTTTTGACCACTTTGTGTTTGCGCAAGAAAAAAGCATAGGTTCTTTATGCTGCGGAGAAAAGCTATATCTTCTAGGGGTCAGAAATATCAGCGCTGTATCTGTAGATATAGTGAACAATCCCGATCAGATAAATCTTGAAGCTTGGGAACTCAAGCCAGAATTAGAATTAAATGTAACCAAGGGTATTGGTACGATTCCGAAAAACGGATGGTCTATGCAACTATTGCCGAATCTGAGTGTGCTGACCTACGGAGAATATATTGATGTGAATATGAATGCGAATGTCGGCTGGACAAACGGAAAATGGGCTGTTTCTGCAAGTAAACTGGGTAGAATTTACGGGCCTGAAGAGCGTCGCAGCACGCCAGATGAAATGCTGCGTGCGGAATATAAGATATCGCAACATGAACGTTTTGAACTGAGTTACAAGCATTTTGATAGGCTTGGGACTATCGCTGGAGCTGGGTATGTTTTTGCATTCTAAAATATGGCGTACTTTAATATTTATCTTATCTTTCCTAAGCCTTCCAACGTGGGCAGATAACGAGTCCAACGCCCATAATAATAATGATTTATGTTATTTCTATGAGTTTATTAAAGGCACCAGCAAACACTCAGACCCTGCTAATCAGGTTTCGTACTTCATTAAAAACCGATGGCTAGAACTAGAGATCGATTTAGCGCGCGGGCACGGAGAAGAACTCGCCTATCTCAACGGGCTTGCGATGTGCCCATATCAATTAACGGAAAATTTTTGGGAAACGCAATTGAAGGGTCTGCCTTACGACCAGCGCTCAATAACATTTACTAAAATTTTTATGTCTCAATGCTTTTGTACATGGAAGTAAACAGATAGTGATACAAGCAATGTCTGGGCGGCAGGTGTTGACCCCCTCTGAAATAGCATGCGGTATCAGCCTGCTATTCTCGTTGTAATCCCCTCTAAAAATAGTCACATTTAAAAGTCCAACTCCATTAAACGATGCTGGCTGTTTTGATTTGGAATCGCAACGCTTAGCAGATTTGTTTCAACTGATAGCCTGAGGAGTTGAATCAAATTACTCATTTGTGTTGAATGATGCAAATTCAAGTTAATACTTTCCTGAAAGAGAGTGCCTGCAAAGGGGTGAAAAAATAGGCTCTACTGCATTCAAGTAAGTTAAAATTAGCCGACTTTAGCTTGCGCCATTGATGTGCTCATGAAAAAAACACAAGACCATAATAAGACTGATAACCAATCTGTTGAAAACCATACCCCCATGATGCGTCAGTATCTTGGGCTTAAAGCACAGTATCCGGACATGCTGCTGTTTTATCGCATGGGTGATTTCTATGAGTTGTTCTTTGAAGATGCCGAAAAAGCCTCCAAGTTATTGGGTATTACCTTAACGCAGCGTGGCAGTAGCAATGGTCAGCCTATCAAGATGGCGGGTGTGCCTTACCATGCAGCGGAGCAGTATCTGGCCAAGCTTGCCAAGCTGGGCGAGGCTGTGGCGATCTGCGAGCAGGTGGGCGACCCCGCTACAAGCAAAGGTCCTGTGGCACGTGAAGTGGCGCGTATTCTCACTCCGGGCACATTAACAGATGCAGCCCTGCTGGATGAATCACGCGATAACCAGTTATTGAGTATCTTTCAGGCCGATGGTGTGATTGGACTTGCGCGCCTCAACCTGGCTTCAGGCAGCTTTGTTCTGAGCGAGATAGCAGTTGGCTTGCTGTCTCAGGAGATTGAGCGAATTACACCCAGTGAGATATTGGTGGCTGATGATTTTCAGCATGCGGCGATTGCCTTAAGCAAGATTGCCAAAAAGCGATTAAGTCCATGGCAGTTTGATTATGACAGCGCATTCAATACACTCACCAAGCAGTTCAACACCTACGACCTCAACGGTTTCGGCTGTGCAGACCTGAAGCCGGCCATCTGTGCCGCAGGCGCGCTACTGGATTATGTCAAACATACGCAACGCACGACCTTGCCACATATCAATGCACTCAGTGTTGAATCTACCAGTGCTTATCTGCAACTGGATGCGGCGACCCGCCGTAATCTTGAAATCGATATCACGCTCCGTGGCGAACCTGGCCCCACGCTATATTCTTTACTCAACACAACGCAAACTGCCATGGGTGCGCGCCTGTTAAGGCAATGGCTGCATCATCCGCTTCAGGATAGAAGTCTGGTCAGCAAGCGGCATGAAGCAGTGGCAGATTTGATTCAAACGCAGCAGTTTGTCAGTTTAAGACAGGCGCTCAGGTCGATTGGCGATATCGAGCGTATCACCGCTCGTGTGGCGCTAAAGACTGCCCGCCCACGTGATTTGTCTGGGTTGGCTGCAAGCTTGCAGCAGTTGCCTTTATTGCAGATGCAGCTCAAAAGTTCACAAGCAAGTCTACTGCAAACACTATGTGCTAATTTGATTGCACCGGAAGCAGTTGTTGCACTACTTACCGAGGCCATCAAAGCCGAGCCTAGTGTGGTACTGCGTGAGGGTGGTGTGATTGCTGATGGTTATGATGCCGAGCTGGATGAGTTACGTGCGATACAGACGAATCACGGCGATTTCTTATTGCAGTTCGAGGCTGATGAGAAAATCCGCACAGGCATTTCGAATCTGAAAGTCGAATACAACAGTGTGCATGGCTTTTATATCGAAATGAGCCGGACACAGGCGGAAAGTGCGCCGGCAGAGTATCGGCGCCGCCAAACGCTCAAAAATGTCGAGCGCTTTATCACACCTGAGCTTAAGGCATTCGAAGATAAAGTGCTGAGTGCGAATGATCGCGCACTGGCGCGAGAGAAGATGCTTTACGAGCAAGTATTAACGCAGTTGGCAGAGTTTATTGTGCCGTTGCAGACCAGTGCCGGCGCGGTAGCGAGTTTGGATGTGCTGTGCTGTTTTGCCGAGCGAGCAATCAGCCTGAATTATGTAGCCCCAAGTTTTACAACGGAAGCCGGTGTTGAAATTATCGGTGGCCGCCATCCTGTGGTAGAGCAGATTTCTGTTGCATCATCTGGCCAGCCCTTTATTTCCAATGATGTGTCACTAAATCCTTACCGGCAGCTTTTATTGATTACCGGCCCGAATATGGGCGGTAAATCTACCTTTATGCGCCAGACAGCGTTGATTGTGTTGCTGGCGTATTGTGGTTGCTATGTGCCGACAACTTCGGCAAAAATTGGTGAAATAGATCGTATCATGACGCGTATCGGTGCGTCTGATGATTTGGCAGGTGGACGTTCTACCTTTATGGTGGAAATGACCGAAACGGCTAATATTCTGCACAATGCCACTGATAAAAGCCTGGTGCTGCTGGATGAGATCGGTCGTGGCACTTCAACTTTCGATGGTTTAAGTCTAGCCTGGGCTGTAGCGAAGCAATTGCTGGAAAAAAATCGCGCCTATACGCTATTCGCAACGCATTATTTTGAATTGACGCGTATTGTGGATGAGTTTAAATATGCAGCCAATGTACATCTGGATGCGGTTGAGCACGGCAATAACATCGTGTTTATGCACAAAGTGGAAGAGGGTGCGGCCAATCAAAGTTATGGTTTACAAGTGGCACAGTTGGCAGGTATTCCTAAGAGCGTAGTGACGAGTGCCAAACGAAAGCTTATTCAGCTTGAGAATAGTCAGGTGGTAAGTAATTCAGAGCAGCCTGATATGTTTCAAATGGCTTTGCCGGTCACTGAGTCTGCTATACATCCCTTGGTCAGTGAGTTTGAAAATATTCAGCCGGATGAGTTGACGCCGAGGCAGGCGCTGGATTTGATCTATCGTTTGAAGCAGCTGGCGAAGTAGCTTATTTTTCAGTTAAATAAAGGTCAGCAGCCAGCGGCTTTGATTGCAGCTTCGGTTGCTTCAAGTGATTTTTTTAACTGGTTCATGTATTCGGCGCTGCCGCCTCTGCGACGAAGGTTTAAATACTCTTGAGCATCTCTTTTGAGTGACGTGCAATTGTTTTTATGACGTTCACGACTAAGCTGTGATTCTGAGGGGCTGGATTTGTCTTTGGACGTTGCGGTTACCGAGTGTATGGTTTCATCCATCGAATTATCACTGATCAGGGTTTTGGTACCTTTTAATTTTTTTGATTCGGCCAGCAGTTTTTCGGCAAGTATGTCTTGCTCTTTTTGCTGCATGCATTCCTGCTCAATCGAGTTTTTAACTTCTAAAGATGAGCCTTGGTGGCTGTACACATCTCTAATCAGAATTTTGGTCTGGTCATCTTGTGCGCTATCCAATTGTTGTGCCTGAGTCTTGCCGACTTCACGTAGCCACATGATTTTTTTTGCAGCGTCACCACGCTGTTCGCAATCAGTGTCAATATTGAATGGTGATAAATGATTATTTACTTGTTTGCCACTATTTGTTTTAGTAGCATCTTTAGTCGTTTTACTGTTAATGCAGGGTGTATCTTGAAAAGACTTGCCGCAGCGATATATATCAGCTGCGGCTGATGTTTGTGCAAATAGCACAATGATGCCTGCAATACCAGATAGTATGATGGATTTCATATTGCAGGCTCGTTTTGTTTAGTGATGGTGGCCACCTGCACCATGTACGTGCTGGTGCGACACTTCTTCTTTATTTGCTGCACGGACGTCAGTAACCGTTGCGGTGAATACCACGCGCTCACCAGCCCATGGATGGTTGCCATCCACAATCACTTTGCCGTCGGCGATTTCAGTGACGGTGTACAAAATCACCTCACCAGTTTCGTCTTCACCTTCAAATTGCATGCCTACTTTCAGTTCAGCTGTCGGGAAAGCGCTGGCTGGTTCAATCTGCACCAGTTCTTCATCATATTCGCCAAAAGCATCTGCTGGCTGCAAGTCTACAATGACCACATCGCCAACATTCTTGCCGTGCATCGCTTCTTCAACTTTAGGGAAAATGTTGTCATAACCGCCATGCAAGTAAGCTACAGGTTCGTTGCTTGATTCAAGCACATTGCCATCGGCATCTTTCAATTCATAAGTCATTGTAACAACGGTGTTCATTGCGATTTGCATGGTGTGATCCTCGAGCTAAGCTGTAAAAGTAGTGCGAATGAAAATAAGGTGGAATTTTAATCTATATTTTGAAATTACTTAAATATTACAAAGATTTATTTTTAAAGTCCGCTGGTTTTGAGATGCTTTGCGATGAGCCGGTCCAAGGCCGCTGCAAAAGCCTGTCGGTCGCTCTGGTTAAATGTGGCGGGGCCGCTTATTTCAACCCCGTTACTTCGAAGTTCTTCCATGAGGTTGCGCATCGTAAGGCGTTCTTTAATGTTCGCCTCGGTGTAAAGTTCGCCGCGCGGGTTGAGTGCATGAGCGCCTTTCTCGACGGCTTGTGCCGCAAGCGGGATGTCTGCAGTAATGACTAAATCTCCAGCCTGCAACGCCAATACGATATGGTTATCCGCGACATCAAAGCCGCTAGGCACATGTATCGTTTTAATATAAGCCGAAGGCGGTATGCGTAAAAATTGATTGGCGACCAAGGTCGTCGTGATTTTTGTGCGTTCTGCTGCACGGTAGAGAATCTCTTTAATCACGACGGGGCAGGCGTCTGCATCGACCCAAATTTTCATGATCAGAGGCTCATCTGCTAAATATTACCTGCCACGACCACCGCTTCTGTGTAAGCTATTCGGGTTGTGTGCATTTCCATTCGCATTGCCACGGCGCTCATTCGGTCGCGCAGCATTTTGACGATTAGGCTGATGGCGAGCAGGTGCTGGCGGCACGAATAATGAATTTTGCGGCATGGCTTGATGCCGTGCAGCTTCCGACATGACTTTTGTGCGTTGCTGCTGTTGAGGCCTTGGTTTGTTAGCCTGTGCAGATTGGCTTTCAATATTTGGCTGTCCGTTACGTTGGCCCTTATTTCTGTTCTGGTTGCGGCCCGCATTGCGGCCTGACTCATTGCCCTCAGCATTGTCAGGCACATAGGCTTGACGCTGCTGCCCTTTGATATGTCCGCGAGGAGGTCTGCCATGTGGCTGGGTAGAACGAGGCGGTTCAGGTTCAGGTGTAGCTGATGGCGTAAAGCCTTCAACCGGTACTCTTGGAATTTCGCGCTTGATAAGCTTTTCAATATCTTTCAGCAGTTTTAACTCTTCTCTGTCCACCAAGGACACGGCTGCGCCACTGCTGCCTGCGCGGCCAGTGCGGCCGATACGGTGTACATAGTCTTCCGGCACATTAGGGAGTTCAAAATTGACCACTTGCGGTAACTGGTCGATATCCAGGCCGCGTGCGGCAATATCTGTAGCAACTAAAACTCGAACAGTGCCTTCTTTAAACTGAGCAAGTGCCTTGGTACGTGCGCCCTGGCTTTTGTTGCCATGAATCGCCGCAGCTTCTATGCCATCTTTAATCAGTTTTTCTGCCAGGCGGTTAGCGCCATGTTTTGTGCGGGTAAATACCAATACCTGTTTCCAGTCATTCTGCTTGATCAGGTGGCTCATCAAGTCGCGTTTGTGCGATTGCGGCACCATGTGTACGGTTTGCTCTACCAGTTCAGATGCTGTGTTGCGGCGAGCGACTTCCACAAAGCCCGGGTTGTGCAGCAGGTTGTCAGCCAGTGCTTTGATATCATCAGAGAATGTAGCCGAGAACAGCAGGTTTTGGCGTTGCTTTGGCAGTAGTGCCAGTATCTTTTTTATGTCGCGGATGAAGCCCATGTCCAGCATGCGGTCTGCTTCATCCAGCACCAGGATTTCGATGCCTGACAAATCAATGGTTTTCTGGCTGACATGGTCAAGCAGTCGGCCGGGCGTGGCAACTAGGATATCTAATGGTTTTTTTAATCGCGAAATTTGTGGATTGATGTTCACACCGCCGAAAATCACGGTAGAAGTTAGTGGCAGGTACTTGCCATAGGTTTTTACTGACTCCTCGATTTGCGCAGCCAGTTCACGCGTGGGGCTCAGCATCAGGCAGCGTGGGCGGCTTTTTGCAACATCGGTGGCAGGCTTTTGGCTGAGTAGATGCAAAATAGGCAAAGTGAACCCTGCGGTCTTGCCAGTACCTGTTTGCGCACCGGCAAGCAGGTCGCCGCCACTCAATACCAGCGGAATGGCCTTGGCTTGAATCGGGGTCGGTGTTGTGTAGCCTGCATCAGTTATGGCGCGCAGAATAGGTTCGGATAATCCTAACTCGTTAAAGTTAAGTGATGTTGTTTCAGTAGACAAAGTCATGCTCCAGCCTGGAAGTTTAAGCCGACCAATTACTTGTGAAGCAACACCAATCGAGGCAGGCAAGTATATTCATCATTTAAACGTGAATGTAAAGATGAGAAGTTTCGCGACCGCTACGCTGATTGGTTGGCGTAGGGAGTGCCCATTATACGGGGATTTGAGATTAAAGCCAGTTAAGGTTCAACTTGTGTTTGAAAATAATCAATGCGGATGTCTTTGCCGCCATATCCAAGGCGGCATAGGCTTCCTGCTCTTCCAAAGACCGACTTTGTTTTGGCGGGCTACAATTTCAGCTTGTTGTGTGGTTGGGTCATTAGAGTATTTTGCGTTGTGCCAGGCTAGGCCTCGTTCAACCAGATAAAGACTTGCGTCTGTGTGGTTGCAATAAAGCTTGCCTAAGTTGCGTTGATATTTGTCAGTGCCGGATATCTCGGCGGTGACAGCAATGTGGCTGCCCTTGCAGAGCTTGGTCAGTGCCCGCCTTGATTTTTTACCGTAGGCTTGATTGCGCTCCGGGGCATCAATATTGGTTAGGCGCAGTTTAAATCTGCTATTCCCATGACTTAATTCTACGGTATCGCCATCGTACACATTGGTTACTGCGTATGCATCGTCCGCGTGGCTTTTTGCAGACATCAGCATGAGCAGGCATGCCAAGATAAAACGTCCTGCTAAAGTCATTAAGTGTTATTTACCGTGTTGATGACCATGCTCACGGTCTAGCAGGCTGTAGTAGTTGGAAGGTTCAAGTACGGTGGGGATGGGGTCTGCCTCAGCGTTGGGGTGGTCTTTGCTGAAATGCAAGCCACGGCTCTCCTTACGCTCCATTGCGCTGCGCACGATCAGCTCAGCGACTTGCAGCAGATTCCGCAACTCGATCAGATCGTTGCTGATTTTAAAGTTACTATAAAACTCATGTACCTCATCACGCAGCATGTCAATCCGATGCAGCGCACGGCTTAAGCGCTTGTCGGTGCGCACAATACCCACATAGTTCCACATAAAGCGGCGCAGTTCATCCCATGTATGGGTGATGAGCACCTCTTCATCTGCATCGGTCACGCGGCTTTCATCCCAATAGGGCAGGGTTGGTACAGGTCTGGTGGCTTGGCTTAAGATGTCTTCCGCAGCGGCCTGACCAAATACCAGACACTCCAGCAGAGAGTTGCTGGCGAGACGGTTTGCACCATGCAGGCCTGTGCAGGCAGTTTCGCCAATTGCATACAGATTGTTGATGTCAGTGCAGCCTTTGTCATCAGTCATCACGCCGCCGCAGGTGTAGTGTGCTGCAGGAACGACGGGTATTGGGTTTTTACTGATATCAATGCCCAGTTCGAGACAGCGGCGATAAATATTAGGAAAATGCTCCTGGATAAATGCTAATGGTTTGTGTGAAATGTCCAGGTAGACACAGTCAAGGCCGCGTTTCTTCATCTCAAAGTCAATGGCGCGGGCCACGACATCGCGTGGCGCCAGTTCTGCGCGAGCGTCATGCTCGGGCATGAATCTGGTACCGTCAGGCAGTTTCAGCAAACCGCCTTCGCCACGTACGACTTCGGAAATCAGAAAAGATTTTGCATGCGGATGGAATAAACAGGTTGGGTGGAACTGAATGAATTCCATATTCGCAACGCGGCAGCCTGCGCGCCAGGCCATCGCAATACCATCACCGGTGCTGATGTCCGGGTTGGTGGTGTAAAGATAGACTTTGCCTGCGCCGCCTGTTGCCAGTACGGTATTCTGGGCGCCTATGGTAATCACTTTGCCTGTGGTGTTGTCCAGCACATACGCACCAAGGCAGGTGTTATTGTCAAAGAACGCGGTATCTTTGTTTTTAAATTTGTGTGTAGTAATCAGATCTACGGCAATGTGGTTTTCAAGTATCGTAATGTTGGGATGGTGCCTTACTTTTTCGGCGAGTGTGGTTTGCACAGCATGACCGGTTGCATCCGCCGAGTGAATGATGCGGCGATGGCTATGACCACCCTCACGAGTCAGATGGTAACCGCTGTCATCCTGCTCACGGGTAAAACTGACACCCTGTCTGATTAGCCATTCAATGGTTTCTTTACCATGCTCGACTACTTTTTTGGTGACTGCTTCATCACACAGGCCGGCTCCTGCAATGAGCGTGTCTTTAATATGCGCTTCAATTGAGTCGGTATCGTTCAGCACTGCAGCAATCCCGCCTTGTGCCCAATTGCTGGCAGAGTCGTTGATATTACGTTTGCTTACCAGGCATATTTTTTTGTTGGTGGCTGTGCGTAGTGCAAGTGATAAGCCGGCTAATCCGCTACCAATAATCAGAACGTCAAATTGCTGCATATTTTTGCTTGAGTATGCCTGGGTGAAGGGTCAAGTGTAAGGAACTTATAAGAGTGTATCGCGGTCATTATAAAAGGCAAGTGCAATGATTCAACAAGCGCAATTAAAGCAATTTATGCGTAATTGATAATGTGAGCAGTAATGGTGAGGAAAAATCAATGATACAACCCGGTAAAATTCAAGAATTAGCGCGATTTAACTTCATTCAACCTGTAAGCCAAGGTTATACTTATACAGGTGAAAAACAGTTCAATACAACGCAGCCTGGCAAGTCTGGGCCTACAGGAAATTTAACCGCAGTGGCTACTACTCCAAACGCCGGTAATCGCGAGGTGGATCATGAGCTTGTGCTGCTTGCGCAGCGCGGGGATAAGCGCGCGTTCGGCTTGCTGGTTGATAAGTACCAGCGTAAATTGGGTAGATTGTTGTCGCGTATGATCCGCGATCAGTCCGAGATTGAAGACGTCGTGCAGGAGTCGTTCATTAAAGCCTATCGCGCACTGCCCAATTTCCGCGGTGACAGTGCTTTTTATACCTGGCTGTACCGTATTGGTATCAATACAGCCAAGAACTATCTTGTTTCAATGGGGCGCAGGCCAACTGTCAGCATGGATATCGAAATCGAAGACGCCGAGAATTTCGAAGATGGCAATGAACTGCGTACAACAGAAACGCCAGAATCGAGCATGATGACCAAGCAGATTGCGCAAACAGTCAATGATACAGTTGAAAGCCTGCCTGAAGAATTGCGCACTGCCATTACCTTACGTGAGATCGAAGGTTTGAGCTACGAAGAGATCGCAACCATTATGAGTTGCCCGATTGGCACGGTGCGGTCACGTATTTTCAGAGCGCGTGAAACCATTGCGCTTAAGTTGAGACCATTGTTAGACACACCCGAAAATAAACGCTGGTAGGCGGTAAACAGGGCAGGATAAAAAAGTGAATGTACAAGTTTTAGGAGTAAATAATGACTGAGCAAATATCTGCATTGATCGATGACGAACTTTCCATTGACGATGCCGTTCGGGCACTATCCAACATGCAGTCGAATAAACAGGCCGCGGAAGTTTGGAGCCAGTATCATTTAATCGGCGACGCAATGCGCGGTTCGGCGGTGTTTGGCGCAGATTTTAAGCAGAGTTTAATGCAAAAACTTGAATCGGAACCCACGGTTCTTGCGCCCAATGCAGGCCAGAGTATGACTGCGAAAATCGATGCAGTTAAAAATAGAGTTCCGGCGAAATGGTCTATTGCAGCATCTGTGGCGGCTGTCATGATGGTCGGCTGGGTTGCAATCCATGAACAAATACAGTCCGGTAATACAGCAGCGCCAATCGCGCTGGCAAAAGTGGAGCCAGTACAACAGGTATCATCAGTAGAGCAACCTTCAACAGGTGAATCAATTCCTGCCGAGTATCTTATGGCACATCAGGCGTCAGCTCCATCAGCAAGCTCCTATTATATTCAGTCAGTGAATTACGCGGAGTGAGCGTCATGAAGCTATGGGCGCTGGCCAGATTTGTGGCCAGAATTTTATCAGCAGTAATTTTAGGGTTTTTCTTTCTGTTCAGCACTGGTGTGCAGGCTGCAACGGATGAAGATGTCTGGAGCGTCTTGCAAAAAGCTGCGTTTGCAGCGCGTGCCTTGAGTTATCAGGGTATATTTGTTTGCCAAACCGGGCAGCAAAGCAAAGCGGTTCAAATTACCCACCATTTCAATGGTAAAGACGAGTTCGCGCGTAATGTCTTGCTGGATGGCCCTCCGCGCGAAATGCTGAATCAAAGTGGTGATTTAGTGATTTACAATCCGAAGAATGAAAAAATAGTGATTGAAAAACGACGCGGGCGGAATATGTTTCCTGCAGTGTTGCCGATTGATCTGGATGCAGTCAAAGAAAATTATCATTTATCTGCAATCGGCTCTGAACGCATCGCCGGTCGCCAGACACAGATTTTGCTGCTAGAACCGAAGGATGGTTTGAGGTACAGCTATAAGTTCTGGATAGACGCGGAATATGGTCTGTTATTGAAATCTGTGATGTTGAATAATCGCGATGAAATCATGGAGAGCATTGCTTTTAACCAGTTGTCATTATTCAATAATGTTGCCTTGGATTGGTTTAAACCCAATATCGACCACAAAAAAAGCTATGAGATGGAGCAGGAAAATGTGGTGGTCAGTGATGATAATGTCGCTGCGAACTGGACAATAAAAGAGCTTCCTGCAGGATATCGCAAAGTGGATCAAAAGACGCGAATGGTTCAGGGTAAGTCTTACCCGGTTACGCATATCGTTTTTTCAGATGGCATGGCCTCCGTGTCCTTGTTTATCGAGCCGATTCCTAAGGGTGCGAGAACGAAAGTTTCATTGAGCACCAAGGGTAATACCAGTTTCTATGCCAATGTAAACAACGGGCATCTTGTTACTGTAGTAGGTGAAGTGCCTGAGGCTACTATTGTGCAGATTGCAAATGCAGTCGTTTTCAAAAAGTAACGTTCAATATTAATTCAAAAACATACCTTGGCATGATAGAAGAATATGCAGTTGTAATGAGTAGAGCAGGTGATTTCGCTACTTTGGAAATCGAGCGGCGTACAGCCTGCGGGTTATGCGGTCAAAAACGCGGCTGCGGCAATGCAACTTGGGGAAAGTTGCTTGGTCACAAGACACAAAGCTTGACTGCAGAAAATACGATTCATGCCGAAATCGGAGCCAGTGTCGTTGTCGGAATCGATGAGAAAGTGTTTTTAAGCTCAGTGTTTTATTTATATGTCGTGCCGCTGTTAAGCATGTTGTCAGGTGCGGTATTGGTTGATGTTTTTTTTAATAATGAACTTTATGTCATTTTGGCTGCATTTTCTGGCTTGATATTGGGTTTTTTCTTCGTGAAGCGGTATCTTGGCAACAAAGGAGGTTCTGCGTTCACTCAGCGATATGCAGTCATCCTTCGTCATGCGGATGACACATCTGCATGTGAAAATAGCAAAAAAGTCGATTGCAAAAATGCGGTCGATCACGATGCAAATACAGTGAAATTTCAAACTAAACGAGGTGAATAGATGATGAGGCGTTTGATTGCCGCAGTAGCTTTTTGTTTAATCTCTGCGGTCCATTTGAATGTATATTCGAAAGAGTTGCCCGACTTTACTGAGTTGGCTGAGAAGCAGGGGCCTGCGGTTGTAAATATCAGTATTACGCAAAGTATGCGTGCTCAGAACGTGATGCCTTTCCCTGGCATGCAGGATGATGAGCAGATGCAGGAATTCTTCAAACGTTTCGGTATCCCTGGTTTTCCAGGTCAGAACGGTGGGGCGCAGCCGGAGTATAAGTCGCAGTCGCTAGGTTCCGGTTTTATTATCAGCAGTGATGGTTATATTTTGACCAATGCTCACGTAGTGGCAGAGGCGGATGAGGTCATTGTTAAGCTGTTCGATAAGCGAGAGTTCAAAGCAAAGATTATTGGCGCAGATAAACGCACCGATGTGGCTCTGGTCAAGATTGACGCTACCGGTTTGCCAAAAGTGGCCACGGGTGATCCGAGCAAGCTCAAGGTGGGTGAGTGGGTGGCCGCAATCGGTTCTCCATTTGGTCTGGAAAATACGATGACAGCTGGTATCGTCAGTGCAAAAGGGCGCGCGTTACCACAAGAGAATTTTGTGCCATTTATTCAAACGGACGTCGCTATTAATCCAGGTAACTCTGGCGGACCACTGTTTAACCTGGCAGGAGAAGTGGTCGGGATTAACTCGCAAATCTATAGCCGCAGTGGCGGTTCAATGGGCTTGTCGTTCAGTATCCCGATTGATGTGGCGCTGGATATTTCCAATCAGCTTAAATCCAGTGGAAAGATTACGCGTGGCTGGCTAGGGGTCGTGATTCAGGAGCTAAGCAAGGAACTTGCGGAGTCTTTCGGTATGAAAAACACCAATGGCGCTCTGGTTGCCGCGGTCGAGAAAAATGGCCCGGCAGATAAAGGTGGTCTGGAAGCCGGTGATGTGATTACCAAATTTGACAATAAGTCGATTGTGACCTCCGGGGATCTCCCGCGTGCGGTTGGCGCTGCCAAGCCTGGCAAGAGCGTGCCAGTTGAAGTCTTGCGTAAAGGCAGCGAAAAGGTGCTGATGGTTAACGTGGGTGAAATGCCTTCCGATGGGTCAGAGGTTACACAAGGTAACAAGCCTGCAGTTAAGCCTGAGCCGAATCGCCTCGGGTTGATACTGAAAGAGTTGACGCCTCAGCAAAAGAAAAAGCTCAATGGCAAAAATGGTCTGATGGTCACCGATTCGCAAGGGGCTGTTGCACAGGCCGGTGTGCGTCGGGGTGATGTAATATTAGGCCTCAACAACACTGAAGTGCAAAGTCTGGAGCAGTTCAATAAGCAACTGGCTGGCTTTGCTGCAGGGAAAACGGTTGCGTTGCTGGTATTGCGTGGGGAGAACACACTTTATGTGCCAGTGAAAATTCCTGCGGCCAAGTAATGGTATTTGGGGAAAGGCAGCAATCAGTAGATGTTAATACTTTGAATTTGCTGTAAAATCCGCTTAGTTCAAATTCAACAAGGGCGCCTCGTGCGCCCTTGTTGTTAAGCATTAGCTAGCCGTTAATCATCGTCATATTAAATTAAGCCATGAAAAATATTCGTAACTTCTCCATTATTGCTCATATCGACCACGGTAAATCGACCTTGGCTGACCGTATTATTCAACTCTGCGGTGGTCTGGCTGATCGGGAGATGGAGGCGCAAGTGCTTGATTCCATGGATATCGAACGTGAGCGTGGCATCACGATCAAAGCGCAGACTGCGGCTTTGCAATATAAAGCGGACGATGGTCAGGTTTACAACCTGAATTTGATTGATACCCCGGGTCACGTGGATTTCAGCTACGAGGTGAGTCGATCACTGTCCGCCTGTGAGGGCGCGCTACTGGTCGTGGATGCAAGTCAGGGTGTAGAGGCGCAAAGTGTTGCAAACTGCTATACGGCGCTGGATCTGGGTGTGGAAGTGACAGCGGTGCTCAATAAGATTGATTTGCCATCCGCAGATCCTGATCGTGTGATACAGGAAATCGAAGATGTGATTGGTGTGGATGCAAGTGATGCTGTCCGTTGTTCCGCAAAGACCGGTGAAGGCGTGCGTGAAGTGCTGGAGGCTGTTGTAGCCAAAATCCCTCCGCCAAAAGGAGATGAAACCAAGCCGCTTAAAGCGTTGGTGATTGATGCCTGGTTCGATAACTACGTGGGTGTCGTGATGCTGGTGCGCGTGGTGGATGGCGTGCTTAAACCTAAAGAGAAAATTCGCCTGATGGCAACTGGTGCTGAGTATCTGTGCGAGCAGGTGGGGGTGTTTACACCGAAGTCATTACAAAAAACAGCATTGTCTGCAGGTGAAGTAGGTTTCGTCATCGCGGGTATCAAAGAACTGGCGAGTGCTAAAGTGGGGGATACCGTCACATTGGCGGGTAAACCGGCAAGTGAGGCGTTGCCTGGTTTTAAAGAAGTTAAGCCACAGGTTTTCGCTGGATTGTATCCTGTTGAATCCAACCAGTTCGAGGCATTGCGCACGGCGCTTGAAAAGTTAAGTTTGAATGATGCCAGCTTGATGTTCGAGCCGGAAAACTCTACCGCACTAGGTTTCGGGTTTAGATGCGGCTTTTTGGGGTTGCTGCATATGGAGATCGTACAGGAGCGCTTGGAGCGCGAGTACGACATGGACCTGATTACTACTGCGCCTACTGTAGTTTATGAACTGTTGATGAAAAATGGTGAGGTGGTTCAGATTGAGAACCCGTCACGGCTGCCAGAGCCATCACGCATTGAGGAGATTCGCGAGCCGATGATTGTGGTGAATCTGTTAATGCCACAGGACTACGTGGGTCCTGTCATGACGCTATGTAACAATAAACGCGGTATTCAGCGTAATATGCAGTATATGGGCAGGCAGGTGATGTTGAGCTATGAGATGCCGCTGAATGAGGTGGTGCTCGATTTCTTTGACAAGCTGAAATCTGTATCACGTGGTTATGCAAGTATGGACTATGAATTTCTGGAATTCCGTGCGGCTGACCTGGTGAAGCTTGATATCATGGTGAATGGTGAGCGTGTCGATGCGCTGAGTCTGATTGTGCACCGCAGTAACAGTGTCTATCGTGGCCGTGAAGTGGCTGCCAAGATGCGTGAGTTGATTCCGCGTCAGATGTTCGATGTGGCAATTCAGGCTTCCATCGGAGCAAATATCATCGCGCGCGAAACGGTAAAGGCGATGCGTAAGAACGTGCTGGCTAAATGTTATGGCGGTGATATTACCCGTAAACGTAAACTGCTGGAAAAACAAAAAGAAGGTAAGAAGCGTATGAAGCAGGTTGGCAGTGTGGAAATTCCACAAGAGGCGTTCCTGGCTATTTTAAGAGTTGAAGATAAATAAGCTTTAATTGAATTTTTTGTAATTATTAAAGTTAAACAAGAACTAAATATGAAGACAGAGTTAAAAGTTAGGGTTTACCTATGATGTTTGCGTTGTTCATGATTGTTATTCTGCTTGTTACAGGCTTGATTTGGCTGCTGGATATTGCCGTTTTGCGCAGAAAGCGCCCTGCTGGGGCAGATGAGCCTGTTATCGTGGAATATGCAAAAAGCTTTTTCCCGGTTATTCTGCTGGTTTTTATGGTGCGCTCTTTCGTTGTTGAGCCGTTCAAGATTCCGTCTGGTTCGATGATGCCGACCTTGCTGGCGGGAGATTTTATTCTGGTCAATAAATTCACTTATGGCCTGCGTGTGCCGATCCTGAATAATACTTTCATAGAAATGAATAAACCTGAACGTGGCGATGTGATCGTGTTTCATTACCCACCAGATCCATCTGTTGATTATATTAAACGTGTAATTGGTGTTCCAGGCGATAAAATCCGCTATCAGGACAAAAGGTTAACCATCAATGGACAGTTGTTATCCGTTGAGAATGAACGTGACTATGAATATGTCATGTCCGGCCTGAATATCATGCTCGCGAAGCAATATAGCGAACAGTTGGGTGATGTGAAGCACGATATCCTGGTTCATGACGTGATGGCTAGCTATGATGCCGACACTATCGGTGCCAGATTTGCTAATAATGAAGAAGTGACTGTACCTGAAGGACATTTTCTGGCCATGGGCGATAATCGTGATAATAGTTCGGATAGTCGTGTATGGGGATTTGTGCCTGAGAGAAATCTAGTCGGTAAAGCGTTTTTTATCTGGATGAATTTCGACCAGGGTTCTAGAATAGGTAACGGAATAAATTAATTGGCATTCATTTTTGCTTATCAGCTATATTAGGGGAGACTGTTATGCAGCATCATTTAATTCAGAATCAGAATAATCGTACAAAGCAAGGTGGAGCAACCTTTTTGGGGATGCTGATCGTGGGCGCCATGATTGTGTTTGTCGCCTTAATCGTCATGAAGATGGTCCCAGCTTATACAGAATTCTTCTCGGTCAAGAAGGTGCTTGTGGCAATGAAGCAAGAACCATTGAATGATATGAGCAAGAAAGAAATCATGACTTCTTTTGATAAACGTGCGTCTACAGCTTATATTGACTCGGTAAAAGGTGCAGATCTGACGGTCGAAAAAAACGTGAGTGGTGAAACGGTCGTATCAGTAGAGTACCAAATTACAAAGCCAATCATGGGAAATGTAAGCGTGTTAATCGATTTCTCGGCAAGTAGTGACGGCAAGTAAGTTTTATTCAACCAGAGTTCTGACGCACAGTTTTTGATAGCTAATGATTCAGCAAGATATATCAAGGCGTTTGTCCTATCAGTTCAAGAACACAAATCTGCTGACTCATGCTTTGACGCATCGCAGTCATGGCGCTCAAAATAACGAGCGTCTTGAGTTTTTGGGTGATGGCGCGTTAAATTTTATAGTTGCTAACCAGCTATATCAGCGCTTTCCCAAGCTGGCAGAAGGTGACTTAAGCCGGCTACGTGCCCAATTAGTAAAAGAGGCGACCTTAAGTGAAATTGCTCAGTCTTTGAATGTTGGCGATGCCTTAAAGCTGGGTGAAGGTGAGTTGAAAAGTGCCGGTTGGCGCAGGCCTTCCATTTTGGCAGATGCATTGGAAGCGATTATCGGTGCGATTTACCTGGATGGCGGTTTTGCAGAAGCTGAAGCCTTTGTCTTGGGACTGTATGCGCATAAGTTGGATACTATAGACCCAAAAGTCATTGATAAGGACGCCAAGTCTTTATTGCAGGAATTATTGCAAAGCAGAAAAACGGCGGTTCCTGAATATACTGTGACCCACACCAGCGGTGAAGCGCATGCTCAGATGTTTGTCGTGGAGTGTGTGATTGCTAAACACAGTATACGTACAACGGGCGAGGGTGCGAGCCGTCGTATTGCCGAACAGCAAGCCGCACAACTGGCGCTCATTGAATTAAAAAAATTACGCATTGGAAAGCTTAAGTGATGACAGACTCAGATATACATTCAGCAGCAAATCTTGCTGCTTTCAAGTGCGGAACAGTCGCTATTGTAGGGCGTCCTAACGTTGGAAAATCAACGCTGCTGAACCATATATTGGGAATGAAGCTGGCGATCACTTCACGTAAAGCGCAGACGACACGCCATCGCTTGCTTGGCATTCATACCGCAGACGATACACAGTTCATTTTTGTTGATACGCCTGGATTTCAGCAAAAGCATTTGAATGCGCTGAACAAAGGATTGAATAAAACCGTAACTCAGGTGCTCACGGAAGTGAATGTGGTGTTGTTCGTGATTGAGCCGATGAAGTTAGGCGACGCAGATCGCAAAGTGCTCAAATTATTATCTGAAAAAACACCTACTATTCTTGTGGTGAACAAGCTTGATTTGATGGGTGATAAAGGCAATGTGCTGCCGTTGATTCAGGACTTTGACCTGGAATTTCCATTCTCGGAAATCGTGCCAGTGAGCGCTAAAAAGAGCCTTAATCTGGATGAACTATTGAAATCTATCCGTAATTATTTGCCTGAACAAGAGGCGATTTATGCAGAAGATGAATTGACTGATAAGAATGAACGTTTCCTGGCAGCTGAATTGGTCCGCGAAAAGATCTTCAGGCTGCTTGGGGATGAGATTCCTTATTCTGTAGCGGTTGAGGTCGAGAAGTTCGAGGTGGTTGGCAATCTGCGCCGTATTTTCTGCGCCATCATTGTAGATAAAGACAGCCAGAAACCAATGCTGATTGGCAAGGGTGGCGAGAAACTCAAACAGATATCTACTGAAGCCCGTCAGGACATGGAAAAGCTGTTTGGTGGAAAGGTTTACCTTGAAACCTGGGTTAAGGTGAAAGGTGGCTGGGCGGATGATGAACGCGCATTGAAATCTTTGGGCTACTAATGCATTAGAAGTGACTCGATGGCCTCTGTAAGTGCGCACCGTCAGGATAATCAGGCTGTCTATGTCCTGCACACCTACCCATTTAAAGAAACCAGCCTGGTTGTTGAGTTGTTTGCGCGTGATTTTGGTCGGGTCGCTACTACGGCTAAAGGTGCAAGGCGGCCACGCTCTGCCATGCGAGGCATGCTGCAGGCTTTTCAGCCGCTATTGGCAACCTGGTCGGGTAAGCTGGAGCTAAAAACGCTGCATAGCCTGGAATGGAATGGCGGCTTACTGCTGTTGCAGGGTGAAGCGTTGATGTGCGGCTTTTACCTGAATGAACTGTTATTGAGGTTGCTGCCGCGAGAAGATGCACACGAGGCGCTGTTTGAATATTATGCTGAAACTTTAAAGACGCTGGCCAATGGCAAATATCTGGCGACTACCTTGCGTCGTTTTGAGTTGAAGTTTCTGCAGGAGTTGGGTTACGCGATTCCGTTAAATGTAGATGCCAATGCCGAGGCAATTCATGAGAGTATGAGCTATCGTTATGAGGCCGAGCATGGAGCTTTCAAGCTGAATGGCATGCTGGGTCGTTATGATAACGGCGTACAATTATCAGGCAAGACGCTGATTGATATGTCGAATGATGACTACAGTCATGTACAGACGCAGCAACAGAGTAAGCAGTTGATGCGCTATCTGTTGGCACACTATTTAGGCGATAAGCCTTTGCATACCAGGCAGTTATTGATTGATTTACAGGATTTTTAGTGAAAGGGTTTTGTGATTCTATATATCGAATTTTTAGGCAAGACGCGGCGCGAATTGAAATTTTATGCGCCGCATATGATTGATATGTAAGCACAGAATTTTAATGAGTAACAAAGTATTGCAACGAAATTCGATAATAGAAAATTACAAAATGATTAAATTAGGCGTAAACATTGATCACGTAGCAACCATTCGTCAGGCACGTGGAACCAGGTATCCGAGTGTGGTGCAGGCTGCGCTGCGCGCAGAGCAGTCCGGTGCCGATAGCATTACCTTGCATCTGCGTGAAGACCGTCGCCACATGCAGGATGCAGATATCTTTGCCTTGCGCCCATTGCTGCAAACCAAGATGAATCTTGAATGTGCGGTAACAGATGAAATGCTGGATATTGCGATTAAAGTGTTGCCACAGGATGTATGTCTGGTGCCGGAACGCCGTGAAGAGCGTACGACGGAAGGTGGGCTGGATGTAATTGGCCAGTTTGATAAGGTTCAGCATGCAGTCAAAAAGCTAAGTGATGCTGGTATTCGCGTGTCGTTATTCATCGCGCCGGATTTAGCACAGATTGATGCAGCGGTCAAAACAGGTGCTCCGGTGATTGAACTGCATACAGGTACCTTTGCCGATGCTGAAAATGATGCATCGCAGATGCAAGAGCTGGCGCGCATCGAACAAGCGCTGCATCATGCCAAAGACGCCAAGCTGATTGTCAATGCAGGACATGGTTTGCACTACCATAATGTACATCACATCGCTAAATTATATGGTTTTGAAGAGTTGAATATCGGCCATGCAATTGTTGCGCATGCATTGTTTGTCGGTTGGGATAATGCAGTTCGCGAGATGAAGTCGCTGATGAAGAACTATGCGCCTAGATAGCCGCGTAGCAAATAAACCTTAGCCGTTTCATGCAGCTTTGAGTAAACGCTAAGCCAGTTTAGGATCTCTTGATATGATTTTTGGTATCGGCACAGACATCGTGGAAGTTTCACGCATAGAAGCCTCCATCAATGAGTTTGGCGATGGCTTTGCACGACGCATCCTCGCTGAAAGCGAACTTGCCAGCTATCAGCAGTCGCAGATTAAGCCTCGCTTTCTGGCTAAGCGCTTTGCCGCTAAAGAAGCCTTTTCTAAAGCATTAGGCACGGGATTACGTGCGCCGGCCACTTTTCAGAATATCGCTGTTTCTCATGATGCACTGGGTAAACCGATTTTAATATTGGCAACGGAGTTGCAGCTTTTTCTACAAACCAAAAACATCACACAAACGCACATCAGTATCAGTGATGAAAAGAACCTTGCTGCGGCTTTTGTTGTGCTGGAAAAATAATGGATATCGATTTTGAGCGCCGTTTTAGCGGTGTGCGCAGACTTTATGGTGATGCTGGTGTTGCCAAACTGCGCGAATCACATGTGATTGTCATCGGTATAGGCGGGGTGGGTTCATGGGCAGCCGAGGTTTTGGCACGTAATGCGGTTGCTAAGATCACCCTGATTGATTTGGATAACGTGGCCGAGTCCAATTTCAACCGTCAGTTACATGCGATTGAAGGCAATATCGGTAAGCCCAAAGTCACCGCGATGCGGGAGCGTATTCAGGCAATCAATCCATTCTGTCAGGTCTATGAGATTGATGATTTCATTACGACTGACAATGTCAGTCAGTTGTTGGATTTTTCGTTTGATATTGTGTTGGACTGTATCGATGATGCCAAGGCCAAAGTGGCACTTGCTGTGTTCTGTAAGCAAGCCAAAATCCCGCTGATAATGTCTGGCGGGGCAGGCGGCAGGCTGGATCCCACGCGTATCCATGTTGCTGATTTGGCCGCTGTAGAAGGGGATAAACTGGTTGCCAAGGTACGCAATATACTGCGCAGGGATTTTGCGTTTCCTAAAGGTAGCAATACATTAAAGAAATCAGTCAAATTTGGCATCAGCTGTGTTTACTCCAATGAGCCTGTCATGCAGCCTCTTGATAATACATGTGCGGCGGATGCCAGTATCACGGGCTTGAATTGTGCCGGTTATGGATCTGCAGTGAGCGTTACTGCGGGGTTTGGTATGTTGGCTGCGCAGCTGGCATTGAATCATTTGTTGAAGTAACCGAGGTTTAGGAAGATATGGTTTTCATCATAATTTCATTAAACTGTCACAATTAACCCATACCATCAAATGCATAACATGGCCGAAAATATTATGCGTTTAAACTACCCCCCTCTAAAACTGCTCAATCGCGATATCAGCATTCTGGCATTCAATGAGCGTGTATTAAGTCTTGCACAAAACCCGGAATATCCATTGCTGGAGCGGCTGCGTTTTCTTTGTATCGTTTCTTCCAATCTGGACGAGTTTTTTGAGGTGCGTGCAGCTCCTCATGTGGATGCGATGCGTGGGGATGAGCCGCAGCCAGATGTCAACGTGGAAAGTTACCAGGCAATCTCGGCCGCGGCACATGCGCTCGTGAATAAGCAGTACCAGATCTTTAATGCTGAGCTTATGCCGGCATTGGCGGCAGAAGGCGTGCATCTTGTTTCGCATGGGGATCGCACTGCCGAGCAAAGGCGCTGGGTGGCACGTTATTTTGAATCTGAGGTGCGTCCGTTGCTTGTGCCCGTTGCGCTGGATCCTTCTCATCCTTTTCCTCAAGTTGCCAACAAGTCACTGAATTTCATCGTTTCGCTCGGTGGTACAGATGCCTTTGGGCGTAACAATAATATTGCGATTGTTCGCGTGCCGCGAGCATTGCCCCGCTTGATTAAATTACCCAAGAATCTGAGCGGTAAACAGCAAAAATTCGCTTCATTATCGAGTGTGATTCGAGCGCATCTGGCCAGTTTGTTTACTGGTAGAGAGGTACTGAACTTTTCTCAGTTCAGGGTAACGCGACATTCGGATCTGGCTGTAGATGAGGAAGATGTTAAAAATCTGCGTACTGCTCTGCGCCAAGGGTTGGTACAGCGTAATTTTGGCGATGCGGTCCGTCTGGAGGTGTCGCATGGTTGCAATGAGGCGCTTGCCAAATCTCTGTTGAAACAGTTCGATTTGCCTGATGAGTCATTGTACCGAGTGAATGGTTTGGTCAATCTTGCGAGACTGATGCAGTTGGCCGATCTTGCGGAGGGGAATCATCTTAAATTCACTCCGTATGAAGCTAGAATTAGTCAACAGCTTGTACCCAATCAATCTTTCTTTACACAGCTGAAGCAAAAGGATGTATTGATTCACCAGCCCTATGAGAGTTTTGAGTCTGTCATTGATTTTTTACGAGAGGCCGTTAATGACCCAGATGTTTTGTCTATTCAGCAGACAATCTATCGCACCGGCTCAGATCCACGCATGCTTAAGCTACTTCAGGAGGCGGTACGTCGTGGCAAGGAGGTGATGGCAGTCGTTGAGTTAAAAGCCAGATTTGATGAAGAGGCAAACATTAACTGGGCAGAAGACCTGGAGTCAGTAGGCGCACAGGTGGTCTATGGTATTGTTGGGCTAAAGACGCATGCAAAGATGCTTTTAGTCATGCGTCGTGAAGGTTCTGGCATTAAATATTATGGACATCTTTCTACCGGAAATTACAATCCAAGAACAGCACGTTTGTATACAGATGTCAGCATGTTAACTGCAGATAAGCAGATTACACGTGACATGGAGCACTTGTTCAGGCATATCGCCAGCCAGGTAAAACTGCCCAGGCTGCAAAAACTTTTGGTTGCGCCATTTAGCCTGCACACGCAGATGCGGGCAAAAATCAGGGCTGCTGAACTTGCTGCAAAATCTGGTAAGCGAGCACGCATCGTACTTAAGATGAATGCACTGACGGATGAAGCGCTCATTCGATCGCTGGTCAGTGCCGGGCGTGCTGGAGTTGAAATAGATTTGATTATTCGTGGTGCCTGCATGCTACCAGTCAATGCACCTGGGTTGGACGGGCGCATACGGGTCAGGTCTATTATCGGCCGTTTACTAGAACATTCTCGCGTGTTTTATTTCCAGATCGCTCAGGTTGAAAGTATGTGGCTATCCAGTGCCGACTGGATGAACCGCAATATGATGCGCCGTGTCGAAATTGCATGGCCTATTATTGACGCCAATCATCGTGCGCGTGTTTTGCAGGAGTGCTGTCAAATGTACCTGGACGACAATCAGGATGCTTGGGTATTAACAGCCGAGGGTACTTATGTGCTGAGTTCACGGCTTGCAGGGTCGGCTAAAACAAAATCTCATGAGTTACACTATAGCGCACAGCAGCAACTGATGAGGAAATACGCTGAGTAAACAGCTTTTCAGGAATTAAGTGGCAAATCTAATATTATGGCGACACGCGGAAGCTGAGGACGAAAGTATCAGCGGTAAGGATATTGATCGCGCACTCACTAAACGTGGTCATAAGGATGCGGTGAAAATGGCTCAGTGGCTGTCGCAGCATTTGCCAGCCAATACTCAAATCTTATGTAGTCCTGCACGTCGCTGTATGCAAACGGCTATACCTTTAGGTGATTTAACTGGTCTTGAAGTGCAAGTGGTTGAGTTTTTAAGTGTGAATAGCACAGTCGAGCGCATCGCTAAGGAAATCGTTAATGCTGATAATCATAAAACGATTGTTATCATCGGTCATCAACCCAACCTGGGGTACCTGATTACTAAATTGCTAGGAATGAACGAGAGTAACTGTGTAGTCAAAAAGGGCGCTGTTTGGTGGCTACGTCAGAGAGTTTTGGATCGTGGGCAGAAAAATGCACTGCAAACTTATCTATTTGCAGTGCAGCATCCTGATTACTTGACCTGATTTCTATCAGGCTCTAGTTCCGGTTATTTCTTTTTAGGTCTGCCTGTTTTAATGGTCGGTACCTTGCTCATTGCAGCCTTTAAGGCCGCATCTGTCATTGCGCTGAGTTGCATGAGTCCTGCACGAATTAACTCACTTTTCTTAGCGGGGTGGCCTAATTTATCCAGACGGCCTTTCAGTACGCCGAATTGAGAATACTCAGTTTTAGGCATCGTGAAGCTGTCACGCTCCATCTTCATTTTGGGTGTTTTTTCTTTGGCTGTTTTTGTTTTCTCAGCTTTTTTAACAGGCGTTTTTATAACAGTCGCTTTTGCTGCTGGTGCAGTTGCTGATTTTGCTACTGCAGAAGATTTTGCTGCAACAGGTTTAGCGGCAGGTGTTTTTGCTGGGGTAGCTTTTGCAGGGGTGGTTTTACTGACTGGCGCTTTTAATGCTGCAGCTTGTGTTGGATTGATTTTTGACATAATAGCATCCTCAAATAAACGGTATAAACAGTTTATACCGTTTATTGTGCTTGTATGTGAATTATTTATGACAATTAATCAGTGACATTTCAGTTGGCTGTCAGCACAAAGCGCCATTCTGTTTTTTGCCATGTCAATGTCTCTTCATCTAACAGGTAATAGGATTGCGGGAATTTATCTGCCCAGGATTTTGGCATGGTGAGCGTGATTGTATTGTTGCTGCATTGCAGTTGCAGTCCACGCAGGTTTGGTGATTTTCTGGCATGACAGAGGATGACCGCCAAACGTAGACATATCAGCTGTTTGACAAACATGCGGTCAGAAAAGTCTGCTTCCAGGCGTTTCAGTTTGCCGCGATGGCCTGAGATCAATAAACTAAGCCTATGCAACTCGCTCTGTGCAAACCCCGGCGGCTCTGTATGTTCGAGAATATAGGCACCATGCAGGTGGGCATCGATTGGCGAGACCATGCCGCCTATTTCATGCAGTTGTGCAGCCCAGCGCAGTTTACGTGCGTTGGTCTGGTATTCGCCGGGGGCAAAATTAATATCGTCACTGATCTTTTCGAATAATTTTTCTGCCACATTTGCAATGGTATTGGCGTGCAATTCATCAACATCGAATTTACGTGCCAGTCGTCTTACCGATGCGTTGCGTAAATCCTGCATATCGTCTTCACGCGCCAGCATGTCGTAAAGTAAGCCATGTCTCAGCGCCCCTTTTGCAACACTCATTGTTTCAATTTTCAAGAACTCGAATACGGCGATCAGCACAGATAAGCCCCCTGCAATCACCGGCTTTCTGTCTTCCTTGAGGCCGTCAAGACGCAGTTTATCAGCGTATCGTGTGCGTAACAGTTCATCACGCAGCCAATATAAACCTTCTTTTGTTACTGTATCAGCAGGTCTGCCGTATTGAATTAGAACATCGGCAATCGCGCCAACAGTTCCGGATGCGCCATAGGCAACATCCCATTGCGAACGATTGAAGTTATTTCCCAGCGTTTCGAATATTGATTCTGCGGAAATTTCGGCGCGAGAGAAGGCTTTTTCGGTATATTCTCCGCTTGAAAAGTGTTTGAGTGACCATGCTACAGAGCCTACATGCAATGATGCGGTGTGGTGTGCATTAAAACCCTTGCCCAATATAAACTCGGTAGAGCGCCCGCCGATATCGATGACTACTCTTTTTTCATCCGATTGTGGTAGAAAACGGCTTACACCTTGATAGATCAGGCGCGCTTCTTCCACCCCTGAGATCACTTCTACATCAAATCCTAAAGCTTTTTTTGCCAACTTGAGAAACACATCGCGATTGTTGGCTTCACGCAGCGTTTGTGTCGCCACAGCGCGCACATGGGACGCATCAAATCCTTGCAGCCGCTCACCGAATCTGGCCAGACAACGCAGGCCTCTTTCAATTGCATCAGATGTGAGGTTGCGATTTTCATCCAGATCACCGCCCTGACGTACCGCCTCTTTCAGATATTCCACGCGCTCAATGTGACCGCTATCCAGGCGGCCAATTTCCAATCTAAAGCTATTGGAGCCCAGGTCAATGGCAGCTAGTAATGATTTATTGGCAGGGTTGCTGTTGGTTTGATTGTCCATAAATTGGGGCTGGTTTCTTGCTTGTAGTTTTGGTTGAAACAGTAATACTGTTTATTTTGTAATTATAGTTTGAAAGTTTAATGACAAATGTAAAATTAAATGAGCTTCATAGACTTTTAATGCAATAAACATGATTTTTTCATAAATATGTAACACATGGGAATGGAGTGCCAACTTATACTTTGAGTGATAATTAATTTCTAAAAGTAAGGGTGTTTATGAAAATTAAAGTGGCAAGTGATGCATACATTGAGAAAGCAAAAAACTTGACTCAGGAGGAGTCTGATCGCCTTCTGAGTAGAATGCGCGGCAAGTTGACACGCAGGCTGGAAGATAGAAAGCTGGATACGGTAGAAGCGCTGGCAATCCAGCTCGAGCTCGATGATGAGCAACTTCAAGAGTGGCGGGAGAGAATGCAAGAGATTAGTAAAAAGGATAAGACCACCAAATCTGGTAAGTCTGATAAGTCGAGTAAATAACTGGCTGCATTTCTAGCACGGGTCTGTTTTATTTATGCGCTATGCTTTTCAGCATGGTATTTGATGGCATTGGAGCTAAGTGTATGAGAAATATTTTAGTCGCAAATCCCAAGGGTGGAAGTGGCAAGACAACGTTGGCGACCAATCTTGCCAGTTATTTTGCAACGCTTGGACATCAGGTGATATTGTCCGATTTGGATCGACAGCAATCTTCAGCGCAATGGGTGCAGCGTCGTCCGTTAGAGCTTCCTTTTATACATGCGCATACACAGCGTGGCAAAGCCCCATCCTTTGAACCAGACTGGATGATTGCGGATTCTCCTGCGGGTCTTCGCGATGAAAAGTTAACTGCTGCGGTAAAAGATGCAGATTGTGTCATTGTTCCAGTACAGCCATCAGCTTTCGACATAGGCGCCACCCGAGATTTTTTAGAGGTACTGTCTGAAGAAAAAGCCATTCGAAAGAATAAGACATTTGTTGCTTTGGTCGGTATGCGCGTGAACAGCCGTGCGAACTCCGCGCTAATTTTGTCCGAGTTTATGAATCAAGCCGGATTCCCGGTATTGACCTATTTGCGCAATGCACAAGTTTATGTTACGGCTGCCGAGCAGGGTTTAGGTCTTTTTGATATGCGTCCCTCTCTGGTAGAGCAAGACCTTCAGCAGTGGGAGCCATTATTGCAATGGATTCTCGAGACAACAGAAAGTGGGATTGATATGTCGCATAGGTAAGTTGCCTTGTCTAAAAATTCTACTTGAAAAAGCAGGTAGCCATCCCCAACTAAGTTCTATCGTTTATTCTTAAACCATCAGGAGCTTAATCTATGTCCGCAGAGACAGCACAAAAAGAGACGCATCAAAAAGAATCGATGGCTTTTCAGGCCGAGGTTAAACAGCTTTTACAGTTAATGATTCACTCGCTTTACAGCAATAAGGAAATTGTGTTGCGCGAGCTGATTTCCAATGCATCAGATGCTGCAGATAAACTGCGTTTTGAAGCACTAGCTAACGGCGCATTGTATGAAAACGATAGCGAATTAAAGATTCGTATCGCTTTTGATAAAGAAGCGCGTACGGTCACTATCTCGGACAACGGTATCGGGATGAGCCGTGATGAGGTGATAGCCAATATTGGTACGATTGCAAAATCTGGTACTAAAGAGTTTTTCAATGCGCTGACGGGTGATCAGGCAAAAGACGCGAACTTGATTGGTCAGTTTGGCGTGGGTTTTTACTCAGCATTCATTATTGCTGACAAGGTAACGTTGACTACCCGTCGTGCTGGCACAACAGAAGCGGTGCGATGGGAATCTGCAGGCGAAGGGGATTTCACGATTGAAGCTACGGAAAAAGCAAGCCGTGGTACGGATATCACACTGCACCTGCGTGAGGGTGAAGACGAGTTCTTAAGTGACTGGAAACTGAAATCCATTATCCGTAAGTATTCAGACCATATCACGTTACCGATTGTGATGAAAAAGTCTGAGTGGAAAGATGGCGCTGAAGTGGCGACCGATGAAGATGAAACCGTGAATAAAGCTTCAGCTTTGTGGGCGCGCAACAAGAGCGACATCACCGAGGAAGAGTATCAGGAGTTTTACAAGCATGTTTCGCATGATTTCGAGAACCCGCTTGCTTATACACATAGCCGTGTAGAGGGTAAACAGGAGTACATTTCACTACTTTACATTCCAGGCAAAGCGCCGTTTGATTTGTACGATCGTGAGCGGCGCCATGGTATCAAACTTTATGTGAAACGCGTATTCATTATGGAGGATGCGGAGAAACTCATGCCGCAATATCTGCGCTTTGTGCGCGGCGTGATTGATACTGCGGATTTGCCTTTGAACGTATCACGAGAAATTCTGCAATCCAGTCGTGATGTCGAAGCGATTAAAGCCGGTTCTGTGAAAAAAGTGTTAGGCCTGCTGGAAGACATGGCAGAAAACAAACCTGAAGATTACGCTAAATTCTACCAAGAGTTTGGTCGCGTTCTCAAAGAAGGCCCGGGTGAGGATCTTGCGAATAAAGAGAAGATTGCCGGCTTGCTACGCTTTGCTTCAACCAAGGCCGATAATGATGTGCAGGATGTGTCACTCAAAGACTACGTGGCACGTATGCAGCCAGAGCAGGATGTGATTTATTACATCACGGCAGATAGTTTCGCCGCTGCTCAACATAGTCCGCATCTGGAAATCTTCCGCAAAAAAGGTATCGAAGTATTACTGATGTCTGATCGTGTGGATGAATGGTTACTGGGTAGCCTGACTGAGTTCGATGGCAAGAAATTGCAGTCTATTGCCAAAGGTGATTTGGACTTGGGCAAGCTTGAGTCTGAAACTGAAAAAGAGATTCAGAAGAAAATCGAAGAAGAGGCCAAAACGCTGGTTGAAAGAATCAAGCAGACACTGAGCGAACAGGTCAAAGATGTGCGCGTGACTCATAGACTAACGGATTCACCAGCCTGCCTGGTGAGCGATGAGCATGATCTTTCAGGTAACTTGGCGCGCATGCTGAAAGCTGCAGGCCAGAAAATGCCAGAAACCAAGCCGATTCTGGAGATTAATCCAACGCACAAGTTGGTGAAACGTCTGGAAACGGAAGATGTTGATGCTGTATTTGCGGATCTGTCACATGTGCTGTTTGATCAGGCACTGTTGGCCGAAGGGGGTACGCTGGATGATCCTGCCAGCTTCGTTAAACGTATGAATAGCCTGATTAGTTAACTCGGTTCGTGTAACTATAAGCCGCCAAGTTGACCCTTGGCGGCTTTTTTATTGCAAATATTCATGATTTGTTTTCTGGATAAGTGCGCTATCGTGGTGTTAATATAAGTTCTATCTTGTTAGTTGAAGTGCTTGATCATGATTGCCATTCTGGAAGCTAAACGTGCGGGTCTTTTATCCAGGCAGCATTGGATGAATAATGTCCTGGCTGGCGTGATTGTTGGCGTTGTGGCGCTGCCGCTGGCGATGGCTTTTGCAATTGCATCGGGTGCAAAGCCTGAGCAGGGGCTTTATACGGCGATTGTCGCGGGTGGTCTGACTTCATTGTTTGGTGGCAGTCGCCTGCAGGTTGCCGGACCTACGGGTGCTTTTATCGTTATTCTGGCAGGTATTACTGCCAAGTATGGTATTGGCGGTTTGCAGGTAGCCACTTTGATGGCGGGGGTGATGCTGTTGGTTATGGGGTTCGCCCGCTTGGGTGGCGTCATCAAATTCATTCCTGATCCCGTCATTGTTGGGTTCACTAGCGGAATCGCTGTCATTATTTTCGTTGGCCAGTGGAAGGATTTTTTTGGTCTGACATTGGTGCCGCAAGTTGAGCATTTTCACGAAAAATTCTGGCATCTCGTTGAAGCCTTTCCAACGATACATGTTGAAACAGCAGCGCTAGGCGCAATGACTTTAGTCGTTCTGCTGGTTTCACCCAGACTCTTTAAGCGAATTCCCTCTCCGCTGGTTGCGATGGTGGCCGTCACACTGATACAGTGGTTTCTTGAGTTTGATGGTGTGGCAACTATAGGCAGTGCCTTTGGTGGTATACCACAGGCGTTGCCTTATTTTGCAGTGCCTGAGGTAACGTTTTCTGATGTGCTGCATTTGATTGGCCCGGCTTTCACGATTGCTTTACTGGGCTCGATTGAATCCCTTTTGTCTGCAGTAGTGGCTGACGGCATGTCGGGTACCAAACATGACTCCAATCAGGAGCTCATCGGGCAGGGGGTGGCGAATATTTTTTCCCCATTGTTCGGCGGTTTTGCATCGACAGGCGCGATTGCCCGTACAGCGACAAATATTCGTAATGGCGCAAATAGCCCGCTGGCCGGTCTGGTGCATGTGGCGACACTCGTGGTGATTGTTTTACTGTTAGCCCCACTTGCATCGCATATACCGCTCTGTGCCTTATCTGCAATTTTGTTTGTGGTGGCTTACAACATGAGTGAGTTGCATCGTTTTACACACATGGTGCGAACTGCTCCTAAGTCTGATGTTGCTGTGTTGCTGATTACTTTTTTGCTCACAGTGTTCGGTGATCTGGTCATTGCCGTCAATATCGGGGTTCTACTCGCGTCTCTGCTATTTATGAAACGGATGTCTGAAACAGTAGTGATTGAACAGCAGTCGCACGAGGGTTTGCAGTGTGAAGCAGGGTTGGTGCAAGTGCAATTGCCTCCTAAAACCGTTGTGTTCAGCATTGAAGGCCCGTTCTTTTTTGGTGCAGCGCAGCACCTTGAGCGTGCGCTTGAGAGCGTGCATGGCCATGCCGAGATTCTCGTTTTACGTTTAGGAAAAGTTCCCTTTATTGATGCCACTGGCATGCAGTCATTATGGGATCTGCTGGATAACTGCAAGCATCATAAAACACGATTGATATTGTGTGAGGCTAAACCTAATGTGCTGAATAAATTGAAATTAGCAGGTCTGCTTGGTCAGCTTGGCCATGAGAATGTATTGGAACATATTCAGCAGGTAGCACGTTGGGGCGTGATGCCAAATGACTAGCTGAGTTTGTGGTTATTTTGCTCGGTTAGCACCGTTTCTTAAGAAAGATGGCCCATTTTTTGCTAAAATAGCATTTAATTCTTCACTATTTAGAGCAACAAAATGAAAACGCCCGCAGAAACAGAAGCAAAAGTAAAAACAAAACCAAAAAGAACGGTTAAACCAAAGGCAAGTGTACTTCCTAAAATCCCGTCGGTCAGCCAATCTTTACAGAACCATCTGGTTTTTTCGAGCTTCAAAACACCAGACGCAGCAACGCCCAGAGACTGGTACGATGCAACAAGCTACACCGTACGTGACCATGTGGTAGAACGCTGGATTAAAACGGCGGAGTCTTATTATCGTGATGATCCAAAACGCGTTTATTACTTATCACTTGAGTTTCTAATTGGGCGCATGTTGAGCAATGCTGCACTGAATCTGGGCATTAACGAAGAGCTTAAGGATGGCCTGGCCGCATTAGGGCGTGATTTGGAAACAACGGTTGAATTGGAAACGGACGCAGCCTTGGGTAATGGCGGTTTGGGTCGTCTGGCTGCATGCTTCCTTGATTCTATGGCAACGATGGATATTCCAGCTGCGGGTTACGGTATTCGCTATGAGTACGGTATGTTCAGACAATCTATCGAGAACGGTCAGCAAATTGAAAATCCTGATAATTGGCTTCGTTACGGCAACATCTGGGAATTTCAGCGTCCTGAAGCTACATATTTAATCAAATTCTATGGGCATGTTTTGAAATTTCCATGCGAGGGCTGCGAAAAACAGCAGTGGGTAGATGCTGAGCATGTGGTGGCCATGGCTTATGACGTGCCAGTGCCAGGTTATGGTACCGATACCGTGAACAACTTGCGTCTATGGTCAGCTAAGGCTGCGCGCGAGTTCGATTTGCGCCATTTCAACGATGGTAACTACGAGAAGGCGGTTGAAGAGCGTAACAGCACAGAAAATATTTCTAAAGTGCTATATCCAAACGACTCTTCTGTATTAGGCAAAGAGTTACGCCTGAAACAACAGTATTTCTTTGTTTCAGCCTCTATTCAGGACATTTTGCGTAGATTCTTGAGTGCACATGAAATCAAAAAACAGGATGACTGGAAACTTCTGCCTGAGAAAATCGCAATCCAGCTGAATGATACCCACCCGGCAATCGGCGTGGCGGAAATGATGTATCAGTTGATTGATGTGCATGAGTTGCCATGGGCATTTGCCTGGGAGCTGGTAGGTAAGATATTTGCTTATACCAACCACACCCTGATGCCGGAAGCGTTGGAAACTTGGTCTGTTGATCTATTCGGTCGTTTATTACCGCGTCACCTCGAAATTATTTACCAAATCAACCATGAGTTCCTGCACATGGTAAACCATCACTTCCCTGGTGATCCTGATTTGTTGAAACGCGTGTCTATCATTGACGAGTCACATGGCCGTCGTGTGCGTATGGCACATCTGGCAGTCGTTGGCAGCCACACTGTGAACGGTGTGGCCGCGCTGCACAGTGAGTTGCTGAAAAAGACATTGTTCGCAGATTTTGACCGCATCTATCCAGGCAAAATGACCAATGTGACAAATGGCATTACGCCTCGCCGCTGGTTGAATCAGGCGAATCCTGGTTTAACAGCGTTGATTGAAAAAGTGATTGGTGCCGGGTTCAAAAAAGACCTGACACAAATTAAAAAAATCGCCCTGTTGGCGAAAGATGCTGATTTCAGAAAAGCATTTGCAGCAGTGAAACATGCCAACAAAGTCCGATTGGCAAACAAGATTGAAAAAGCGACTGGTATTCAGCTGAATACTAATAGCTTGTTCGACGTTCAGATTAAACGTATTCACGAATATAAACGTCAATTGCTCAATGTGTTGCATGTGATCACCTTATACAACCGTATTCGTCGCGGTGAAAAAGGCGTTACACCCCGTACGGTGATCTTTGGCGGTAAAGCTGCCCCTGGATATTGGATGGCAAAACAAATCATTCGATTGATTAACGATGTTGCAGTGATCATCAATGAAGATGTAGCCGTGGGTGACAAACTTAAAGTTGTGTATTACCCAAACTATGAAGTTTCAGCCGCTGAAATCCTGTTCCCTGGCAGTGATTTGTCAGAGCAGATTTCTACAGCGGGAACAGAAGCGAGTGGTACCGGTAACATGAAGATGGCGCTTAATGGTGCGCTGACGATTGGTACTTTGGATGGTGCAAACGTCGAGATTAAAGAAGAAGTTGGCGATGAAAACATCTTTATTTTCGGCTTAACTACACCTGAAGTCGCTGAGGTTAAGGCCAATGGATATCGCCCTCGCGACTACTACGATAATAATCCAGAGTTGAAACAAGTGCTGGATATGATTGCCAGCGGTTACTTCTCAATCGATGAGCCAAGTCGTTATCAGGCGATTGTTGATAATTTGCTTAACAATGACCAATATCTGTTATTGGCTGACTACGCCAGCTATATCGATACGCAGGACAAAGTAGGCGCGCTGTATCAGAATCAGGATGAATGGACGCGCATGGCGATTCTGAATGTGGCGAATATGGCCAAGTTCTCAAGTGACCGTGCGATTGGAGACTATGCGAATAATATTTGGCATGTCACCTCAAATGTTAAAGCTAAGGCAAAAAAATAGAGATTTATAAATTTTTTGACTAGCACGAACCTGGTTGCTACGACAGGGCAAGATAAAGCTTAGCGTAAATTATTGTGATTTTTAATTCAATGTCACAAATTTACGTTAAGCTTTAATTTTTGGTAATTGTTGATTGGAGAATGTTATGCGCTTAATCATTGCCGCTTTGAGTTTTGTCTTGTTTGCAACACATGCCAATGCACTTAGTCTGGCGGATTTAAGCAACACTGAGGCGAGTGGCGGGCTGAAAGAGGCGCTCATTCAAGGTGCCAATAAAGCAGTTAGTCAGCTAAGTGCCAAGGACGGATTTTTTGGCAACAAAGAAGTCAAGATTCCGCTGCCTGATTCGTTGAAAAAAGCTGAAAAGACCATGCGCATGTTCGGTATGGGCAAGCAGGCGGATGAACTTGTGCTCAAAATGAACCGTGCTGCGGAAGCCGCAGTGCCTGAAGCAAAAGTGTTACTGGTAGATGCGGTCAAGAAAATGAGCGTGGCTGATGCCAAAGCTATTTTGAGCGGTGGTGACGATGCCGCAACGCAATACTTCAAGAAAACTACTTCCGCACCGATGGCGCAGAAGTTTTTACCTATCGTTAAAAAAGCCACTGAAAATGTTCAGCTCGCTCAGCAATACAACAAATTTGCAGAAATAGGCAGCAAGTACGGTGTGGTTAAGAAAGAACAAGCTAATCTGGAGCAATATGTCACCCAAAAGGCGCTGGATGGCGTTTATTTGATGATGGCAAAAGAAGAAGCGGCTATTCGTAAAGACCCAGTTGGGCAGGCAAGCAATTTGTTGAAGAAGGTGTTTGGTGCGATTGGTCAGTAATCGCGACGATGTGTATGTGATGGATTGATATGGTCGTGCGAATTGTAAACTTTTGTTAGCTGTTGTGCGAAATTCGCATTCCATTGGATGGGTCGGGTATTATTTTTCAACGATAACTTACCCATGACAAATTTTCATGAGCACCAATAATATTAAAGGCGCTACTTCGCGCCTTTTGCTTTGCTTATTAGCATCCTTTTTTATATTTGCACTTATGGGTTGCCGAGGCCTTTATATGCCTGATTACGATCGTCAGTCAGCGGTTCATCAGGATATTGAAATGGCACAGGGGCTTGAGTTGGGTATGACAATGGAGAATGCGAGCAGGAAAATGGGACGAAAGCCCGTCAGAAGTGATACTGATGGCAATGTGGTTGTTTGGCAATATTGCAACACGGAGCGTATACGATCAAAATTTGTAGCGTTGACTTTCTCTGCTAACTCCAAGATTTTGCAGAGAAAAAACAGCTACACCATCTTTTGGGATGAAACAAAAGATATGGTGGTTAAGCGTGGGGATGTGGTAATTAGTCCATCGACCTATCAAATGTCTTGCGATTATCTGGCCCAAAGAATGGGGGTTAAAGACCCCAATAATATTGAAATCTGGTTTACCGCTGAAGATGCGGAGATATTCAGGCTTAGGCAAAGATACAGCCAGTCGCAGCAAGGTTCGGAAGGCGGATACTATGATAGGTCGCAAGAGGCCAGGCAACAGGAAGAGCAGAGAATGCGCCAAAGAGAGCAATACAATCGTGTAAATGGCCGCAGGTAGCAGCAAAAGTGTGTCTGTCAGATTTAATTATGTATCGATGATTAATTTTATACGGGCCAAAATGATTGAGACCAATAGTCTAGCGATTGTGTTTACTTGTTTTGAAATTGGTGGGTGAAATGGATCGTTCTGATAATGATGAGCTGTTAGATGTGCTTGGGGTAACCGTGCATGGCGTTGAAGGGATGTCAGATACTGATCACAGAGACTTGTGGGCGGCGTGTTAAGTGATATAGCCAAGGCCGCGGAGAATGGTGGCGAGGCTAGCAAGAGGTTTCTCGATGCACTAAAAAGTGCACATAATACGGAAATATTTATCACTAAACAGACCTGTGTTGCCTATCATGAAGACATTACTGGTAGTGTAAAAATCAACCCCGATGCTAATAAGCAGCACGGAGTTGGGGGTGAAGATAGCTCAGAGCAAAGTCCAGGTGCAGATGTCGGCAGTGATAACGGATTAGATAAGCATGCAGGGTGTGGTAGTTTCCCAGGAAGCATTGCTGCTAATCACGTGTTGGAAGTTGTTGCAAATGATCCATTAAGACCTCAGCAGGCTAATGATACGATTCGTGCCAGAATTGCTGAGAATCAGGCGACCATGATTGCCAAAGGTGAAGTTTATGCTATCGATAGAGTTGAGAGGATTGAGGTAACACTGTTTAACCCAGACCTGACATGATAAGGTGATGATGATATAGCTAATCGCCAAGATCAAGGGAGTCTTTCTGCTCGGTAGTGACTAAGGTTGTCATGGTTAATGCGCTTTAAATTCGCATTACAGTCAAGCTAATTTAGCTGCAATCAAAACGGCCTAATTGCTGCTAATCTGTTAAAATTCTGCTTTATTTATGTCATTGATATTTAGCTGAGTTTTAATGAGCCAATCTAACCCAAACCCACAAATGACCAGCCTGCGTGGCAGTGCTGCTTTATCACCATTCCGTATTGAAAAAATTCAATCAAAACTCAATGAGATTTGCACGAGTATCGGGCATGTGTATGCCGAGTTCTGGCACTTTGCATGGATAGATGGAGCGTTATCAGTGCAGCAGGAGTCCACACTTAAGCAGATTTTGACCTACGGCCCAAGCATGCAGGTCGAAGAGCCTGGCGGTGAACTCGTGCTGGTGCTGCCGCGCGTGGGGACGATTTCACCTTGGGCGTCGCGTGCGACAGATATCGTGCAGCACTGTGGCTTGCCTGAGATCCTGCGTGTGGAGCGCGGTATCGCTTATTATGTGCAGACGAAAAATGGGCAGCCTTTAACCGCGAGTGAGCGTCAGCTACTGCTACCATTGATTCATGACCGAATGACTGAGTCAGTATTCTCCAAGTTGGAGGATGCAGCCAAGCTTTACCACACCGATACACCCAAACCACTTAGCACCGTAGATATTTTGGCGGGCGGCAAGTCTGCATTAGAACAGGCTAACAGCGAAATGGGTCTGGCTTTGTCGCCAGACGAGGTAGATTATCTGTTTGATAATTACACCAAAATGCAGCGCAACCCAACGGATGTGGAGTTGATGATGTTTGCGCAGGCGAACTCGGAGCATTGTCGCCACAAGATTTTTAACGCAGACTGGATTATTGACGGCGCGCAACAGGAAATGTCACTGTTTGCGATGATTCGTAATACGCATAAGCTTAACCCAGGTAAAACGGTAGTGGCCTATTCTGATAACGCTTCAATCGTGGCTGGCCAAAAGGCTGGTGAGCCGACCAGGCGTTTCTATCCGGATGCAAACGGGGCATATCGTTTTGTTGACGAGGATATGCACTTCCTGATGAAGGTGGAAACACATAATCACCCGACTGCAATTTCTCCGTTTGCAGGTGCAGCTACAGGCGCTGGCGGTGAGATTCGTGATGAAGGCGCAACGGGTAGCGGCTCTAAACCTAAAGCTGGCTTGACCGGCTTTTCAGTTTCAAATTTGAATATTCCAAACTTCACCCAGCCTTGGGAGGCTGGTAACTACGGTAAGCCGGGCCGTATCGCATCTCCATTGCAGATCATGGTGGATGGTCCTTTGGGTGGCGCAGCTTATAACAACGAGTTTGGTCGCCCTAATATCGCAGGTTACTTCCGTACACTGGAAATTGAGTCTAACGATGAAGTGCGCGGTTATCACAAGCCCATCATGTTGGCGGGTGGGATCGGTAACATCTCAGCGCAACACTCTAAAAAGAACCCGATTCCTCCAGGTGCGGCATTGATTCAGTTAGGCGGCCCTGCCATGCTGATTGGCTTGGGCGGCGGTGCTGCATCCAGTATGGATACCGGCAGCAATGTCGAGAATCTGGATTTCGATTCGGTGCAACGTGGCAATCCTGAACTGGAGCGCCGTGCGCAAGAGGTCATCGACCGCTGCTGGCAATTGGGCGAAGACAATCCAATCCTGAGTATTCATGACGTGGGCGCAGGTGGTATTTCCAATGCTTTCCCTGAACTGGTGAATGATGCCGGTGTGGGTGCAGTGTTCCAGTTGCGTGATGTGAATAATGAAGAGCCTGGCATGTCGCCGCGCGAATTGTGGAGCAACGAGTCGCAAGAACGTTATGTGATGGCAATCGCCAAGGAAGATTTGCCGCGCTTCAAGGCGATTTGCGAACGCGAACGCTGTCCATTCGCCGTGATTGGCTATGCGACTGAAGAGCGCCATCTGACGGTGGCTGATAGCTACTTTGACAATAAGCCAGTGGATATGGATCTATCCGTATTGTTAGGTAAGCCGCCAAAAATGACACGCGATGTTAAGAGCGTTGTTAAACAGTTACCCGCTTTTGATACCAGTAAAATCGATTTGAAAGAGGCCGCCGCGCGCGTATTAAGATTGCCGGGGGTGGCAGACAAGACCTTCCTGATTACCATTGGTGACCGCTCAGTGACTGGTTTGGTTGCACGTGAGCAAATGGTCGGTCCGTGGCAGGTGCCGGTGGCTGATGTTGGCGTGACGCTGGCGGGCTATGAGACTTATCGTGGCGAAGCGTTTGCAATTGGAGAGAAAGCGCCGTTGGCATTGATCAATGCTCCAGCATCTGGTCGCATGGCAATTGGCGAATCCATTACCAATATTGCCGCCTCATTGATTGACGATATCGGCGACTTGAAGCTTTCTGCCAACTGGATGGCGCCAGCTGGCCATGCCGGTGAAGATGCGGCGTTGTTTGAAACCGTAAAAGCCGTTGGTATGGAGTTGTGCCCGCAACTGGGTGTGAGCATCCCAGTAGGTAAAGACTCCATGTCGATGAAAACCGTTTGGAGTGACGATGGTAGCAATAAAGCGGTGACATCGCCTATTTCATTGGTGGTGACTGCATTCGCCGCGACACCAGATGCACGCAAGACTTTGACGCCACAATTGCAAACCAATGTTGGATCCAAGTTGATTGCCATTGATCTGGGTGCTGGTAAAAACCGCATGGGTGGCTCCAGTTTGGCTCAGGTCTATGGTCAGGTAGGCAATGTGGCCCCGGATGTCGATGATGCGAATCAGCTCAAACAGTTCTTCAATACTATTCAGCAGTTGAATAAGGCAGGCAAGATTCTGGCTTACCATGACCGTTCAGATGGCGGTTTGTTCACCACGCTGGTTGAAATGGCATTTGCGGGTCATTGTGGTTTGAGTGTTGATATCACTAATCTGCAAGGGAATGCGGTAGATGCACTTTATAACGAAGAGCTGGGTGCGGTCATTCAGGTGCCAGCGCAGGATGCCGCTGCTGTGGCAGCACAGTTCAATGGCTTGGCCCATGTGATTGGTGACGTGGTCGATGCTAACCTGGTTGAGATTAAGCACGCAGGTAAAGTAGTATTTAGTGATACACGCGTGAACCTGCATCGCATCTGGTCTGAAACGACTTACCAAATGCAGAAGCTGCGTGATAATCCAGTCAGTGCGCAGCAGGAATATGACCGTCTGCTTAATGTGAACGACCGTGGCATGTTTGCGGAGCTGACGTATAATCCGGGTGAAAATGTCGCTGCGCCCTATATTGCAACAGGTGCGCGTCCTAAGATGGCGATTTTGCGTGAGCAAGGTGTAAACGGCCACGTCGAAATGGCGGCATCGTTTGACCGTGCCGGTTTTGCTGCGCATGATGTGCATATGAGCGACATTATTTCAGGTCGCGTATCACTTAAAGAGTTTGCCGGTCTTGTTGCCTGTGGTGGCTTCTCTTATGGCGACGTGCTGGGTGCGGGGGAAGGCTGGGCCAAGTCGATTCTGTTTAATGCGCGCGCACGTGATGAGTTCTCTGCATTCTTTAACCGTCAGGACAGTTTTGCCTTGGGTGTATGCAATGGCTGCCAGATGATGAGTAACCTGCGCGAGTTGATTCCTGGTGCAGCACACTGGCCGCATTTTGTGAAAAACAAATCGGAGCAGTTCGAAGCACGCCTGAGCATGGTGGAAGTACTGGAGTCGCCTTCGCTATTCTTTAGCGGCATGGCCGGCAGCAAAATGCCGATTGCGGTTGCGCATGGTGAAGGCTTTGCCGAGTTCTCAAAAGAACCTTCTGCAAATAATGCGGTCAATGAACTGTTGGCTAAAAAGCTGGTGACGATGCGTTTTATTGATCATGCTTCAACACCTAGCGAGGTTTATCCGTTCAACCCTAATGGTTCACCCTTAGGTGTTACCGGATTAACCAGCACAGATGGACGTTTTAGTATTATGATGCCTCATCCTGAGCGTGTGATTCGTAACGTGCAGAACACATGGCAACGCTGTGATGATGCTGAAGATAGTGCCTGGATACGTATGTTCCGTAACGCCAGAAAATATGTTGGATAGTAATTAGAATTAATCATAAATAAATTTAATAAATGACTTTGGAGACAAGAAGCATGAAATTTTTGAAAGTAGCATTGGCAGCGTTGGTGATGAGTCTTTCATTCAATGCAATGGCAGGTAAAACACTCACCGATGATGAGTACATGGAATTCACAGGTGCCGTAAGTAAAGGTGATACAAAAGTAATCCAAAAATACCTGGATGAGGGTCTGGATATTAACACTCCGTTCGTTGGTTGGACTGCGCTAATCAGTGCTGCAGCACAAGGTCAGTTTGAATTGGTAAAATATTTGGCTGAAAAAGGTGCAAATCTTGATTACGTGCACCCAATCACAAAGTGGACTGCTTTCCATCATGCAGCCTATGATGGCAACGAGGAGATGGTGAAATATCTGGCCGCAAAAGGTGCGGATGTGAATAAAAAGATGCGTGGTGACGTTGATATCATCCGTGTGGTGCGCGACTTGGGCAACACTAAGATGGTTGATTTGTTGACTTCACTTGGTGTTAAAAACGATGGGTGTCAGGAAGAAAAATGCCTGTAATCCTCATTTGGTGACTCAAGTCACTAATGTTTGATTAAAAACTTCTAAAATGATGTTTTTATGTTGATAGGTCTTACATGAAAACATCATTGATAGAACTATGTTTAATATCCTCACTGGTGTTGCCGAATATAGGCATCGCCGCTGAGGATATTTCTTTTTCTGATAATACATCGCATATCCGTACGTTAGCGGCTTCATGTTCTGCCTGTCATGGAACGCAGGGCAATGCTGTAGGTAACAATCGTCCGGATGAGACGTTAACGCTTGCTGGAGCCAGTCGTGAGCACGTAATTCAGCGATTGATGGAATTCCGCTCAGGCGCGCGTACCTCTACTGTGATGCATCATCATGCAAAAGGGTTGACCGTTGATGAGATTAGTCAGCTGGGAGATTATTTTTCGCGGCAGAAAGTTGTAAAACGATATCCTCCTCAATCACAACAATTAAAGGCAGAGGAATGATGAGTGACACATTGGATATGAATCGTCGTGACTTTGTTAAGGCAGCTGCTACAGGTGCATTGTTACTCACACAGCAAAAAACGTTTGCGATGGCTAGCAAGCCACCTATGGGACGTGTTGTGGTGATTGGCGGTGGCTATGCGGGAACAACGGCAGCAAAGTATCTGCGTATGTGGAGTCTGGGGGCTATCGAAGTTGTTGTGGTCGAGCAGTCCAGTCAGTTTGTTTCATGCCCGTTAAGTAATCTGGTGCTGGGGGGTAGCAAATCTATCAACGAGCTGACCTTTGGTTATGATCTGGTACAAAAGCATCATGGCGTGAAGTGGGTGCAGGATGCGGTGACTACTGTAAATACGCAAGCTAAAAAAGTGATCATGCAACGTGGCGAATTAAGCTACGATAGGCTCATCATCGCCCCTGGTGTAGATTTTGTTTACGAGACCCTGCCAACGCTTAAGTCAGCAGAAGCCCAGCAAAAAATACCGCATGCATGGAAGGCGGGTGCGCAAACCGTTAATCTGCGTAAACAGTTGGAGGCGATGCCGGATGGTGGCGTGTTCGTCATGAACGTGCCCAAGGCGCCATACCGTTGCCCGCCAGGTCCATATGAGCGTGCATGTCAGGTGGCCAGCTATTTCAAAGCACATAAGCCCAATAGCAAGGTGATAGTTTTGGATGCGAATGCTGAAGTGATATCCAAGAAGGGGTTGTTTACAAAAGCATGGGCGGAGTTATATCCCAATATCGTAGACTATCGTCCGGATAGTGCGATTGTGAGTGTGGATGTCGCTACCAGGATAATCGCTACCGATTTTGAAAAAATCAAAGCGGATGTATTGAATGTGATTCCGCCACAGCAGGCCGGAAAAGCTGCGCAAATGGCTAATCTGCTGGAGGCTGATTATCCCTGGTGTGAGGTTGATTTTTTGACTTATGAGTCAAAAATTGTTCCTTATGTCCATGTAGTCGGTGATAGCATTTCGTCTGGGCTGCCAAAATCTGCACATATGGCAACTTCACAGGCGCGCGTGTGTGCCAGTGCAATTGTCGAGTTGATGAAAGGACAAACCCCAGATCCGGCACCTGTGTTTGCTAATACCTGTTATAGCTTTGTGGATGACAAACAGGCTATACACGTGGCAAACGTGTTCCGATATGACGCGCCTAAAAAAATAATGGTGCCGGCAGAAGGGGGCGGGGTTTCAGCTAAACCCAGCGAACAGGAGGGCATATACGCGCAGTCATGGGCAAATAATATCTGGTCAGATGTGTTGACTTAAACGGCGAGAATTTGAACGGTTTGTAAGCGATTGTTTCGTTATTGAGCGTCGCGATTGGAGCTTTGTAGATGATGTTGAATAGACTCTTTTTCTTTTTGATATTTTCTGGAATCGCCCTAATAGGCTGTGCGAATGAAGCCAGTGTCAGCCCTGTGCCCAAAGCTCCAGCGGAGGATATCAAGCTGCCCCATGGCTTCAAATTGGAAGTGTTTGCCAATCTCCCCGTACTGACTAAAGAGATGCAAATGACGAGTCCACGCATGATGGCGTTTGATAAGTCTGGTAATTTATATGTGAGTATTCCGGCACGCGATACAGTCTTGATGCTGTCAGATGAAAATCGCGATGGTACGGCAGATAAAGTGACATTGGTGGCTAACAGCTTAAATGCGCCGCATGGCATGGCTTTTGTCGGTGAAAAACTTTATGTCGCCAATCAGGACTCAATCGTGGTTCTGGAGAAGAGTAATGGACAGTGGCCATCCAAGCCTGCTGTAGTGATTGTAAAAAACTTGCCAACCGGCGGGCATACTTTAAAAAGCCTGAAACTGGGCCCAGATGGCTTGCTGTATGTGAATGTTGGCTCAAGTTGCAATGTATGCAATGAGAGTGACCCGCTACGTGCGACAATCTTGCGCTATACCGTGAATGGTCAGCCTGCTGGGGCATTGACCACCTTGGGGCGGCATGCCCCAACGCCGATATTTGCTTCTGGCCTGAGAAACTCTCAAGGATTCGCATGGCATCCAAAGACGCAGCAGATGTTCGCGACCAATGAAGGTGCGGATAATCGTTCTGAGACCAGAAATGGTAAGGTGAATGACGAGCTTCCACCGGAGCATCTGAATCACATCGAAGCCGGCAAACATTATGGCTGGCCTTATTGTTGGGGTGTTGCAGGTAATCAGGCAGGTCAGTTTGCCGACCCGAATTTTGGAAATAACCAGGATTTTTGTAAAGCCACTCAGTCTCCTGCTATCACATTTATTTCACACTCCACACCGATTGGTATCGCATTTCTGCATAAAGCTGAAGTTGCTGCAGACTATAAGCAAGATGCGATAATTGCATTACATGGTTCTTGGAACAGAAAAGTTCAGAGCGGCTATAAGCTGGTGCGTGTAGAATTTGAAAATGACCAGCCAGTCAAGGTGAAAGACTTTGCGACAGGATGGCTGAATGGAAACTCCGCATGGGGCCGCCCTGTCGACGTGGCGGTTGGGCCAGATGGCAATATTTACGTGACTGATGATAGAGCCGGCTTGATTTATCGCATCAGTTATCATTAAAGCAGCTGCCTGTTACAAAAGATAGAAGTAAAGGATATGTGTGATGAAAGTATTTGTAAGATTTTTTGCTATATTGGTATGGCTAGGCTATGTGAATGCATATGCAGCCGATGCGGCCGACAAAGCCGCCCTGCCCAAGATGCTGATGTATATTCAACCTATAGAGTATACAAATCCGATTCAGTTATGGCATCCATATCATGGTTACTGGTTTCATCAAGGTCCCGTGGTTGAAGCTCAGGCAATGCCTAGACTCGCGCAGGCGTATGGCGATGTGCAGCTGTGCGATAGCAATCAGTCTGGCAGAACATTGGTTTGGCTGCAGCCGAGAATGTTTTATAACCCGCAGGTGCAATTGTTCTACGCTAAAGTGACCGCGAATGCCTATACCGGAGTTGGTAAGCTGATTGGCACGTATGAAGGTGAGTCGGCGCTGCATGGTTTTCTGGATATTGCGGTAGAGAACAGAATAGCGCAGGCATACGCACTTGCGGTTGATGCGATGGTAGCCAAAATGCAAACGGATACTGCACTGCAAACATTGCTTGATGCTAAAGATCCGGTGCCTGCAAATGAAGCTGCGCCATGCAGCATGGTGACCTTGCTACCCACGCCAAAAATCAGAGTGATGTCATTTTAGAGGGAAATTATGTTTAAAAATATTACACGAATTAGCTTAGGTGTTGCCGTCTGCGCCATTTTTATTGGTTGTCAGACAACCAGCCAATCGATGCGTTATGTACCACAAAAGATTTCAGGTTTAAAAACACCTGAATCTGTAGTGCAGGCAAAGGATGGTAGGATTTTTATCTCTGAAATTAATGGCTTTGGTAAGGATGGTGATGGTCAGATTACGGTCATTGATCAGTCGGGGAACGCCTCAGTTTTTGCTGCCGGACTGGATGATCCTAAGGGCATGGCAATGATTGGCAGTAATCTGTTCGTGGCTGATAAAACTAAAATCATAAAAATATCCGCTGATGGAAAATCGAGTGTTTTTGTTGCTGCCGAAGCTTTTCCAAGTATTCCACAGTTTTTGAACGACTTGGAAGCTGATCTGCAAGGCAATCTGTATGTCAGCGATAGTGGAGATGTGTTTAACACAGGAAAAGGTGGCGCCATTTATAAAATCACGCCAGACGGTCAAGTGCATGCATTAATCAGCGATGTAAAAGATACACGGATCAAAGCCCCTAACGGCCTATTGGCAGATGACACAGGGAGTATGTTGCTATATGTCGATTTTACTTCGGGTGTTCTGTATAGCTTGAATACTCAGACTAGTGCGTTAAGTGATGTGGCGGAGGGTTTCGGCGGTGGTGACGGTGTTGTGCATCATTCAAATGGCACAATGTACATCAGCGATTGGAAGAACGGCAAGGTATTCAGCGTCGATATGAAAGGTGATGTCTCGCTGGTTAAAGGCGGCTATCAGGCGGCTGCAGATATTGCAATCACGAAAGATGAGCGTTACCTGCTGGTGCCCGATATGAAAGCGGGTGAACTGGATTTCATCCAACTTAAATAAGGATTACCGGTGATGGATTTACGTCAACAAGCCTTAAGTTTGCTGACTGAGCCGGATCTTGAAAAGAAGACGGCTGGTGTAAAGAGTTTGTATCAAGCTTGGCTAGCAGGTGCAGCCTCTTTGGATGCTTCTGCTAATCTAAGGGGCGATGGGGTAATGCCCGGTCGTCCGGCCAAGCCTGATCTGGTTTCTCCGCTTGAGGTTGAAAAGCGATCGATGCGCACGGTTGAAGGTCGTGCTGCTTTGGTGCACGCGCTGGCGCATATCGAGTTCAATGCAATCAATCTGGCTTTGGATGCTGTCTGGCGCTTTGCTGATATGCCGCGTGATTATTACGCTGACTGGTTAAAAGTTGCGGTCGAAGAAGCCTATCACTTCGGTTTGCTTAATGGCCATTTAAAAACCATGGGTTACCAATACGGGGATTTTTCCGGACATAACAGCCTTTGGGAAATGGTTGAGCGCACACAAGATGATGTGCTGGCGAGAATGGCGCTAGTGCCAAGGACAATGGAGGCGCGAGGTCTCGATGCCAGTCCGCCACTGCGCAACAAGTTTGCACAAATAGGGGATATGGAAGTTGCGGGTATATTGGATATTATCCTGCGTGACGAGATAGGTCATGTCGCGATTGGTAATACCTGGTTCAACTGGCTTTGTAATGACAGGGAATTAGAGCCGATAGCAACCTATAACGCGTTGGCACAACAATACCATGCCCCTGCCCTGCGTAAACCATTCAACATGGATGCGAGGCGCAAGGCTGGTTTTACAGAGGCTGAACTAGCCTTGCTTTAGCGAGTTTCTTTCAATTCAAAACTCTATCGATATGGAGTATTGCTGCAACTCCAAGCTGGCTAGGTGGTTAGAAGATTAATCACGCCATCAAGTCCGACATGATTCAGTGAGTAGGTTGCCTGTGCCTGCACCAAGGGTTTTGCGTGGTAGGCGATGCCGACCCCTGCGACCGACATCATCTTCAGGTCATTTGCGCCATCACCAATCGCAATGGTCTCTGCTTCACTCAAGCCTAATTTGTCGCGCAATTTGATTAATTCACTGGCTTTAGTCTGTGCGTCGACAATATCTCCCAGTACGCGGCCAGTCAGTTTGCCATCAATAATTTCGAGACTGTTTGCTACAGCATAATCCAGCCCCAACATTGCCTTGACACGGTCAGCAAAGAAATTGAATCCACCGGAAACCAGCATGGTCGTGATGTTGTTCTTTTTGCAGGCGTCAATCCATTCTTTTGCACCAGGGTTCAGTTGCAGCCGCTCATTCAGAACGCGCATCAGGTCTGATTCATCTAAGCCCCTCAAGAGCGCTACGCGTTCGCGCAGACTCTGTGCGAAATCCAGTTCACCTTGCATGGCGCGTTCCGTAATCGCCGCAACCTGCGGCTTGATGTCAATCATGTCGGCAATCTCGTCAATACACTCGATGCTGATGAGTGTGGAATCCATATCCATCACGCATAGTCCGAATTTTTCAAGAAGCTGCTTATCTTGTACGTAATCACAATCAATTTGCTGTTCTGTACAGAACTGGTGGACTTCAGGCACGATGGACTGATTGGCCAAGTAATAAGCGTGCTGTGCTATCTGCACAAACTGAACACTGGTATTTGACAGTTGATGAATATGTGCCAGATGGGAAAGTGTGATGGCCGGACCTTGAACAACTAAACGCATAACAGACTCAATTTAAACAAAATGTCATTATAGCAGTAGCTTATTTCAACTTTGGTGAGAATTGCTTTAGTGGAAATGGCAAGTTATCTTGAATGCGGGCGAATTTCTCGCAGTCGGTATTTATAGAGAAGCTGGGAAATCAGCAGGTAATGTCTGGCTTTAAACCATCACTAGCCTCCTGATGCTGCACTAGTTTTGCTGGCGTCAATTAAGCTTTTGCGCGAAAATGTCAGTTGTTAAAATAAACATTAAATTTAAGCCAAAATGAATCTACACGAATATCAAGCTAAAACCTTGCTTCAAAAATATGGCATTCCTGTTCCGCGTGGGCAGGTGATTGCTGTTGCGAAAGAAACTGCAGCCGTTACGAGTGAAATTGCCAGTGGTGCTTGGGTAGTGAAGGCACAGGTGCACGCCGGCGGGCGAGGCAAGGCCGGTGGTGTGAAAGTGGTGAAGTCCGCGGCTGAGGCTCAGAATGTTGCGGGTGAGTTATTGGGTAAGACCTTGGTCACCTATCAGAACGCACCTGACGGCCAGCCGGTGAATCAGGTGCTTATTGAAGAGACGTTGCCAATTGCGCGTGAGCTTTATTTATCTATGCTTGTAGATAGGACGCTGGAGCGGATCGTGGTGGTAGCCTCAGTGGCCGGCGGTATGGATATCGAAGAGATTGCGCATACCAGCCCGGAAAAAATCCTTCAGGAAGTCTGCGACCCACTCAATGGACTGGTCGACTTTCAGGCACGTAATCTGGCATTCAAGCTGGATCTGAGCGGCGACCAGATTGGCGCCTTTACCAAGTTGCTGAAAGGGTTGTACCGCCTATTCAAAGAGAACGATCTGGCATTACTCGAAATCAACCCGCTGATAGTGACAACCGATGGCAAGCTTTATGCGTTAGATTGCAAAATGAGCGTAGATGATAATGCACTGTATCGTCAAAAGGCGCTAGCTGAGCAGCGTGACTGGAGTCAGGAGGATAGCAAAGAGGCTATCGCGCATCATGCCGGTCTGAACTATATTGCCTTAAATGGAAATATTGGCTGCATGGTGAATGGTGCAGGGCTTGCGATGGCGACCATGGACTTGATCAAGCTACATGGCGGTGCGCCTGCAAACTTTCTGGATGTAGGTGGCGGTGCAACGGCTGAGACTGTTGCCAAAGCATTCAAGATCATTCTTGCAGATAGCAATGTTAAGGCGATTCTGGTGAATATTTTTGGTGGCATCATGCGTTGCGATATTATTGCAGAAGGCATTATCACTGCGGTAAAAGAAGTGGGGATGCAGATTCCTGTGATCGTGCGCCTGGAAGGTACCAATGTGGATTTGGGTAAAAAAATGTTACAAACAAGTGGGTTAAATATTATTTCAGCTGAAGGTCTTACGGATGCGGCGCAGCAGGCAGTGAAGGCGGTGGCAGCATGAGTATCCTCGTAAATAAAAACACTAAAGTGCTATGCCAGGGGTTTACTGGTAAGCAGGGAACGTTTCACTCTGAACAGGCGCTTGCCTATGGTACAAAAATGGTCGGTGGGGTTACGCCAGGCAAGGGTGGACAGATGCACCTTGATTTGCCGGTGTTCAATACCATGCGTGATGCGGTCCGTTCAACGGGCGCAAATGCAAGCGTGATTTATGTGCCGCCTGCATTTGCGGCAGATTCCATACTGGAAGCGAGTGATGCGGGTATTGAGTTGGTGATTTGTATCACTGAGGGTATTCCCGTACTTGATATGTTGAATGTAAAGGCAGCATTGCGTGCGAATGGTACCAAACTTATTGGCCCTAATTGCCCGGGTGTGATTACACCGGATGAGTGCAAGATTGGCATCATGCCAGGCAGTATTCACATGCGAGGCAAGGTGGGTGTGGTTTCACGCTCTGGCACACTGACTTATGAGGCGGTGCATCAGACGACAGCGTTGAAGTTGGGTCAGAGTACCTGTGTGGGTATCGGCGGAGACCCGATCAAGGGTCTGAATTTTATCGAGTGTCTGCAAATGTTTGAAGCTGATCCTGAAACCGAGGCCATCATCATGGTGGGCGAAATTGGCGGTTCAGATGAAGAAGCCGCTGCCGAGTACATCAAGAGTCATGTCACAAAACCGGTGGCGGCTTATATTGCGGGGCAAACTGCACCAGCTGGCAAGCGTATGGGGCATGCAGGTGCGATTATTTCCGGTGGCAGCGGTAAGGCGGCGGATAAAATTCGCGCACTGGAACTGGCTGGCGCAGTCGTAGCTAGTTCACCAGCGGGCTTGGGCGAAGCTGTCCTGGCTGCCATGCATAACAAGAAATAGGCATATATGAAAATCATTTCAATTGATTGTTAAAAAGGTGCGAATAACCAATCCATGTACATTTTAATCAGACGCTTCATTGCAGCATCGTTTATCACCCTTGTAGCACTTTCCCAAGTGATTGCTGCCGAGGATGTTTCTTACTTGCTGACAGCTTCTTCCAAGGGCGATCTGGCAACTGTTAACGCTTTACTGGCAAGCGGCGCCAATCCAAACGTAAAAGATGAGGATGGTATTACTCCACTCATGTATGCGGCACGTAAAGACAAGGCGGATGTGATTTCTGCGCTTCTAGCTAAAGGTGCGGATATTGATGCAAAAGATAAAGGTGCCTGGACTGCATTGATGTATGCAGCTAAAAAGAATCACGTTGCATCCGTTAAAGTGCTGTTAGATAAGGGTGCTGACTTCAAGGCGAGAGACGGTGCAGGCTGGAGTGCTTTTGGTTTGGCTGCTGTTGCAGGTTTTTCCGAGACAGTTGCATTGCTGGTTGAGCGCGGAGCCGACGTCAATACGAAAAGTGATGATGGCAAAACTGTGCTGATGCATGCAGCCAAGAGCGGTGATGTTGCCACAGTCACGGCACTTGTTAATCACAAGGCAGATCTGCTGGCACGAGATCATTTAGGTACCACGGCGTTAATGATCGCGGCAAGAGAGGGACATGCGCCTGTGGTGGATCTGCTAGCCAGAAGTGGTGCAGTGGTTAATCAAAAAGATTTTTCAAAATGGACCGCATTGACATGGGCTGTCAAGAAATCACAACGCGAGGCGGCCAGCGTGTTAATTGCAAATGGCGCTGACGTAAACAATCTGGACTCCGAAGGTACGCCTCTATTGCATCTGGCTGTGAATAATGGTGATACTGAAATGGTTAAACTGCTACTCGACAACAAGGTAAAAGTAAAAGCTAAAGATCAATATGGTCTGACTGCTTTGGTCTATGCACTTAAAGGCCAGCATACCGAAATTATAAAATTGATTAAAGATGCCGGTGGAAGCTATTAAGCTGCTCGATCGCTTTCATATTTTAAAAGACCTGGTTCATCAATGAAAATCGCAATCGCGCAAATCAATTGTATCGTTGGCGACATCGCTGGCAATGCGAATAAAATCATGACCAGCGCTTTGCAGGCACAGGCACAGGGAGCTACACTGCTGGTGACGCCAGAACTGTCTTTGTGTGGTTATCCTCCTGAAGATTTACTGTTGCGCACCGATTTCCTTCGTGCCTGTGACGATGCATTGGTCGCGATTAGCAGTCAGTTGAGTGATATCACTGTGATCGTTGGGCATCCACATCAGGTAGATGACGTGTGTTACAACGCGGCGTCTGTTCTGCAGGATGGTAAAGTGCTGGCCACTTATCACAAGTATGCGTTGCCCAATTATGGTGTGTTTGATGAAAAGCGTTACTTTGCCTCTGGCCGTGAGGCGCTGGTGTTTGAACATCATGGCATTCAAATTGGCGTACTGATTTGTGCGGACGTATGGGAGTCCGTGCCTGCATTGCTTTCAAAAGATGCGGGTGCGCAATTGCTGTTGGCGCTGAACGCCTCTCCATTCCATATGGAAAAACAATCCACACGTCTGGAAAAGCTGCGTCAGCGTGTTTCAGAAACGCATTTGCCTATTATTTATACAAATATGGTAGGTGGACAGGATGAGCTTGTGTTCGATGGTGCATCCTTTGTCTTGAATGCAAATGGCCAAATCACACATGAATTACCAGCCTTTGAAAGCACGTTGGCTGTTGTTGAGTTTGAGGGGGGCAAACCTGTCGGAGGTAATGTTGCCAAGCCTTTGAACATTGAGGCGTCTGTTTATACTGCCCTGAAACTGGGGCTTGCTGATTATGTGTATAAAAATGGTTTCCCGGGAGTAGTATTGGGACTGTCGGGCGGTATAGATTCAGCGCTAACCCTTGCGTTGGCTGTGGATGCGCTAGGCGCAGACAAAGTGCAGGCGGTAATGATGCCGTCAGAATTCACGGCTGACATGAGTGTGAACGATGCGCGCGAGATGGCGAACATACTGGGCGTAAAATATAGTGAAATCGCAATTAAAGGGCTGCTGGATAATTATTTGACAGCACTGTCGCCGCAGTTTGGTGATTTGCCATTCGATGCTACGGAAGAGAATCTGCAGGCGCGGATACGTGGCATGCTGCTAATGGCGATCTCCAATAAATTTGGCAGTATTGTAGTGACCACAGGCAATAAGAGTGAAATGGCAGTGGGGTACTGCACACTATACGGAGATATGGCGGGCGGGTTTGCATTGCTTAAAGACGTGCCTAAAACATTGGTCTATCGTTTGTCTCATTATCGGAATAGCTTATCCAGAGTGATACCGGAGTGCATTATTACAAGACCGCCTTCAGCGGAACTGCGTCCGAACCAATTGGATCAAGATAGTCTGCCACCATATGATGTGCTGGATGGCATCATAGAGGGTTACGTTGAGGATGATCTTGGCGTGGATGAGATCGTTGCGCAAGGCTATTCTTTAGCCGAAGTGAAGCGTGTCATCAGTATGATAGACCGGAACGAATATAAACGTCGTCAGTCTCCTGTGGGGGTTCGTATTACACACAAAGGATTCGGCAAGGACAGGCGTTATCCGATTACGATGAAGTTTTCCAGTTACAATAAACCAGTTAATCATTAAACTAAGCAGATATTTAAATCCAAGCTTTTAAGGAGTCCATCAGTATGAAAAAAATCGAAGCAATCATTAAGCCGTTCAAACTGGATGAAGTGCGTGAGGCGCTGTCAGAAATTGGTGTGAATGGATTGACTGTGACGGAAGTGAAGGGCTTTGGACGCCAGAAAGGCCATACCGAGTTGTACCGCGGTGCAGAATATGTGGTGGATTTCTTGCCTAAAATCAAACTTGAGCTGGTGGTTGCAGAGGATATCGTTGATTCTGCGGTAGACGCGATTATCAAAGCAGCGCATACCGGCAAGATTGGGGATGGCAAGATTTTTGTGAGTCCGGTAGAGCAAGTCATCCGCATCAGGACAGGTGAAACAGGCGAAGCCGCCGTTTAAATTCCGGCACTAAGTCACAATTAACTTCGTCAGCTTCGCCTTGCCGTACGATACGTATTGTCTGCAGCTTGCTTTCTCGTTTTTTGCAACTTATTGCCAAAATTTCTTATGCCAGCCATTTTTAAAACCATCCTCTTACTTTCCGTGTCCAATGTTTTTATGACGTTTGCATGGTATGCACATTTAAAGAATCTCAATAACAAACCCTGGATCGTGGCTGCGCTGGTGAGCTGGGGTGTGGCGTTGATGGAATATCTATTTCAGGTTCCTGCCAACCGTATCGGTTTTACAGTGATGTCGCTGGGGCAACTCAAGATTTTGCAAGAAGTGATTACTTTGGCAGTATTCGTGCCATTTGCGGTGTTTTATATGCAGCAGCCTATAAAACTTGATTTTTTGTGGGCAGGTTTATGTCTGATGGGCGCTGTTTACTTCATGTTCAGGACATAGCATTCAATTAAAGGCTTTTCAGCCACGTGAGTATGCCTTGTCCTGCAACGCGCCCGCTGGCAAAGCAGGCGGTGAGTAAATAGCCGCCGGTTGGCGCTTCCCAGTCAAGCATTTCTCCAGCACAAAATACCCCCGGCCTCTTTCGTAACATCAGTTTTTCGTCCAACTCCTCAAACATGACGCCGCCAGCGGTGCTGATTGCTTCATCAATCGGCCTTGCTGACGTTAATATGAGTGGCAATCTCTTGATGGAGGTGCCAAGTTTAAGCGGGTTTGCAAAATCCTCTTTTGACAGCAGTTCGCGTAACAGCCCTGATTTTACGCCTCTGATACCCAATCGGCTCTGTAGGTGGCTTGAGATCGATCTGGAACCTCTGGGATGCGCTACTTCTCTAATAACGTGCTGCGTATCTTTGTCTGGAAGCAAGTCCAGATAGATGGTGACCTCACCCTTGGCGGTAATGTTGTCACGAAGACTGGCGGATAGCGCGTAAATTAGGCTACCCTCAATGCCGTTTGCTGTAATCAGACATTCGCCATGTTTTCTATGCTCAATGCCTGCAGTATCGGTGAATGATAACGCTACAGATTTGAGAGGTTCGCCCTCGAAGTGTGTGCTGAAATGTTCACTCCAAGTGACATTAAAGCCGCAGTTTGACGGTTTTAGGGGGGATACAGAAATGCTTTGCCGTTCGAGCAGCTTTACCCATGCCCCGTTGGACCCCAAGTGGGACCAACTGCCACCACCTAACGCCAGTAATACAGCATTTGCATGCAGGAATCGTTCGCCATCGGCAGTGACAAAGTGCAGGTTGCCATCTTTATTCCAGCCAAGCCAGCGGTGGCGCATATGGAAGTTCACGCCCGCCTCACGCAGGCGGTGCAACCATGCCCGCAACAGGGGTGCTGCTTTCATATCTCGCGGGAACACACGCCCGGATGAGCCGACAAAGGTTTCAATGCCTAACCCGTGTATCCAGTTGCGTAAGGACTCGGCATCAAACTCATGCAGTAACGGTTCAATCTCGTTTTTGCGACTGCTGTAACGTAAAAGAAATGCTTCCTTAGGCTCCGAGTGCGTGATATTCATGCCGCCTTTACCCGCCATGAGAAACTTGCGCCCCACAGTTGGCATTGCATCATACAGATTTACATGGAAATTGGATTGACTGAGTATTTCCGCTGCCATGAGGCCGGCAGGTCCGCCACCAATAATGGCAACGGTATGTGTATTTGTGTTGTCAGGTGGCATTTGAGGCGCTTGTGGAAACGGGGGTTGCAGCAGAATAGCATGAGTGCCCGGCACTCACAATTGCTTCAAAGCTGGTTGAATTATGCTATTGTTGGCTAAGACAGAGAGTCTGGGCGATTAAAATCCTAGTGCCCTTGCGCCTTGGTAAAACACAAAGCTGACAACCCAGGCAAGACCGAGTGACCAAACAATTGAAAGCCACATAAAGGCCGTACTTTTTGATTCGTTTTTGAGTGTTGCAATCGTGGAAAGACATGGCGTGTAAATGAGTGTGAACAGCATAAAACTCATTGCCTGCACCCAATCAATCTGGGTGGCCATTTGCGCCATTAATGCATCACCTTGCAAGCCGTAAATAACGGCGAGCGCACCAACCACGATTTCTTTTGCTACAAATCCAAAGATCAGGGCAATTGCCAGCTCCCGATTAATGCCGATTGGGTCAAGCACAGGTGCAAATAATATGCCGATTTGACCTGCATAAGTGTCTACGCTTGCAGGTGCGGCAGTGCTTGGGAAGTTGGTCATGAACCACACGAGCACCACGCCGATGATGATAAATTTAGTTGCTCGGTTTAAAAAGTGTTTTACTTCCTGCCAGCCACGCAACACAATTTGGCGCGGTGTTGGAAAGCGGTAAGGCGGTAGTTCCAGGATGAAAGGTTCGTTACTTTTGTATTGTCCCTGGAAAAGCAGGGCTGTAACGAACATGGTCAGGAAACTCATGACATAAAGTGAAAACAGTACTATAGGCGCGCTTTCTGCTGTAAACAGCGCTGCAATCATAAAAATAAAGACTTGCAACCTGGCTGAGCAGAGTGAGAAGGGAATTCCCAACATGGTGAGCAGGCGCATCGGGCGTGAGCGCATCACGCGTGTGCCCATCAGTGCGGGTACGTTGCAGCCGAAGCCCATCATCATCATCACGAACCCGCGACCATCAAGCCCCATTTTTGCCATCAGCGCATCCATCAGAAAAGCGGCGCGTGAGAGATAGCCGCTATCTTCCACAATCGACATGACCAAAAAAAACAGGATAATGATAGGGACAAATGCAGCAACCGTCGCTATGCCATCATATACCCCATTCAGCATTAATCCGCTGAGCCACGCAGGGCTGGAGGCAAAGGCAGGTTCTAAAACACTTGTGCGCAATAAATCCAGACCCCAGGCCAGACCATCTTGCAGTGGTGCGCCAGCAGTGAAAATTAATTCGAACAGCGCATACATTGCGACAAAAAACAGAGGCAGGCCAAACCATTTATGCAGCAAGACTTGGTCAATTCTATCTGTGGTGTTGTCATTGAGCGTGGTCGGGATATGCACATGATGTTTCACCAGTGCTTCCATCTCTTTTTCAATCAGGTTATCTTCTTCTAGCAGTTGGCTAATGGTGGCCGGACTGGTGCTCTTTTGATTTTGATGGATGATCTGCGTTGCGGCTTGTAGTACTTTGGGTAAACCATCGCCATATTTGGCGCTGATTTGCATTACCGGCATGGCTAATGCTTTTTCAAAGTCAGCCGTGTCAATCGTAATACCTGCATGGCTCGCTTCATCTGCCATGTTTAAGGCAAGCACTGCGGGTAAATTCAGTTTTTTGATTTGCAGTGCCAGTGAAAGTTGACGGTCGATTTGCGTGCTGTTGAGCAGAATGATGACCAGGTCTACAGGGTTGTTTGCCAGGAAATGACGTACCACTTGCTCATCATCAGAAAAGCCATGTAAATCATAAATGCCGGGCAAGTCAATGAGCTCTGCAATGTGACCGCCAATCAGGATTTTTGCACTCATCAAATCGACCGTGATGCCTGGCCAGTTGCCAACTCTTGCTGAGGCACCGCTAATGCGGTTGAAGAGTGTAGATTTGCCAGTATTTGGCATCCCTAGTAGTGCAATGCGTTTCATGATTTTTGTTCTTAAGCTGCGTTAACGTGTATACGTGCGGCATCGGCGATGCGCAATATGATATCAGTTGTACCTAAGCGTACGTGAATAGGGCCATTGAAATTAGCGCGACGCATGATACTTAAAGGCTTGCCCACGCGGAAACCCAATGCAGAAAGACGATGAAACAGTGATTCTTCTGCCTCTATGGCTGAAATCACGGCATGTTGACCAGGTTTTAATTGAGAGAGGGATTGCATATCAATTAAGTTAAGTTCCCGTAAATGATAATTATTCTTATTATGGCATAATTTTTATGCATTATGTAGCCACAAGCATTAATTTTGTCTGGAGGGTAAATAATAAAAAAAGGGCTCGCTAATCGAGCCCTTTTGACATGATGCTGACTAATTATTTTGCGATGTCGATTTTTGCTTTACTGCGTAGTTCGCTCATCATTTTCTCTAAATTACGTTGTTGCAGATTTTTTTGTAAGCCGTCTTTTAGTTTATCGTAAGACATCGGTTGTGCGGCGCGTGTATCGACCAATTTGATGACGTGCCAGCCGAATTGGGTTTGCACCGGGCTGTTTGAGATTGCGCCTTTTTGCAGGTTGGCAACAACGTCGCTGAATGGTTTTACCATGGTTGCAGGCGAGAACCAGCCTAAATCACCGCCTTTTTCTTTAGAGCCGGGATCCAGAGATTTTTCTTTGGCAATCTTGGCGAAATCGCCGCCTTTGCCGAGTTGAGCAATGATGTCCTTAGCTTCAGTTTCGGTTTTTACCAGAATATGACGAGCGCTGTATTCTTTTTCGCCATAAGCTTTTTTGTATTGCTCATAAGCGGCTTTGGTGTCTGCGTCTGAGATAGGATGTTTTTTAACGTAATCCTGCAAATAGGTAGAGGTGAGCAATTCACGACGCGCCAGTTCTTCACGTGCGATGTAATCGGGCTGTTTATCAAGACCTAATTTTTGCGCCTCTTGGTAAACAATCTCGGAATCTACCAATTTGTTTACGATTGCTTGTTTAACTTGATCGTCCACTTTCTGGCCGCGTGACGTTGCATCTTTTGCAATGTAATCATAGATGGATTGTTTGATTTGCTTTCCGTTAACGGTTGCCACTGCATCGGCTGCATAGGCTGCTGGGGCTAAAGATAAAATAGCCACTGCTATTAAGGTTTGTGTGAATTTCATGTAAAAATCCTCGGGTTTGAAATATTTCGGGTTTGAAAAATTAAGAATAGCGGTTAAAAGTCATCAATGCAGCCAGATGTTAAACCTCATCTGTGGCAATGGCATGAATGCTAAGCGCGTGTATTTTATGTGGTATCAGACCGGTTAGTGTTTGATAAATAAGGCGATGTCGCATTATCTGTGATTTACCGAAAAAATGCGAGCTGGTGATTTCGAGTTTAAAATGACCGCCCCCACCATTACCTTTGTGGCCAGCGTGCATTGCACTCTCGTCTGTGAGTTCCAGGGCCGCTGGCTCTAGATCCTGCAAGCGTTTGGTAATTTCTTCAGTTAACTTCATCTACTGGTTAGGGTAAGGTTTTTCGAAAAGGTTTCACGGTAACGTGCTGATATACGCCTGCGCTGACAAACGGGTCATGATTAGCCCATTGTTTTGCCTCTTCCAGGCTGGGGAATTCAGCAACAATCAGACTGCCGCTAAAGCCGGCCGGTCCTGGGTCTGTGCTGTCAATCGCCGGGAAAGGCCCTGCGAGAAGAAGGCGCCCTGAATCTTGCAGGGCATGCAATCTGGCAAGATGCTCAGGTCTTGCACTTAAGCGTTTTTCCAAACTGTTTGGCGCGTCCTCAGCGATGATTGCGTACCACATTATTCATTATCTCCGTGAGCGTCTTCTTTTGGCAGATATTTGCTGATGAATATCGTCTGTACGATGATAAAGCCAAACATGATGCCGGTAATACCGAACAGTTTGAAGTTCACCCATGTGTCCTGCGAATAGTTAAACGCAACGTACAGATTGAGAAAACCTAATGCAACAAATAGCATTGCCCATGCCAGATTGAGCTTGGACCATACATTGTCTGGTAGCTGGATTTGTTTTTCCATCATGGCACGCATTGGGTTCTTATCGAATAGGAACTGCGCGCCAAGTAAGCCTGCGGCAAACAGCCAATATAAAACGCTCGGTTTCCATTGAATGAACGTGGGGTCTTTCAGTAGTAGTGTTGCGCCGCCGAAGACGGTGATAATGACACCACTCATCAATAACATTTTATCAACTGTGCCGTGACGGAGTCTGACATAGGTAATCTGCGCGAGCGTAGCAACGATAGCGACCGCCGTTGCGGTAAAGATGCCAAAAAATTTAAAAGCCGTAAAGAATAGAATAACCGGGAATAAATCAAACAGGAACTTCATATAAACTCTTTGAAAAAGTGAAAACAGGCTGTCTTGAGATGCTCACCATGCCGGAAAACAGTACTTTAGCCTAATGTGCTATTTTGCTATGATAGTGAACTGGTCGCAAGGCGTAATTTCAGGTGTTTGATGAAATTTACAACTTATTACAAAAGCAGTTTTCTTTAATGACGTTTTCTTTAGGTGTGATGCTGACGTAAGTCGTTTATATAGCTGATTCAATGATAGATTTACATTCGCACTCCAATATTTCTGACGGTCTGCTTTCACCAGCCGAGCTGGTCGGACATGCAGCAGCACATGGTGTCCGTGTGCTTGCATTAACAGATCATGATGATGTCGATGGTCTGGCTGCGGCGAAGCTGGCGGCAGACTCACATGGTATCCAGTTCATTAATGGCGTAGAGATTTCGGTGACGTGGAAAAAGCGCACCCTGCATATCGTAGGCTTGAATATTAACCCTGACGATAATCACCTTAAACGTAGTCTGGCTCAGGTGCGGGAAAACCGTCTGGAGCGTGCCAGACGAATGGCGCTAGGTTTGGAAAATGCAGGAATTCATGGCAGCTTTGAAGCTGCTTTAGCCCATGCAAACAAAAGTATTCTGACACGCATGCATTTTGCACGTTTTCTGGTGGAGCAGCAGTATGCCAAAGACACGAAGTCAGTGTTCAAGAAGTACTTGGTTAAAGGTAAGCCTGGCTTTGTTGATCATGAATGGATGAGTCTGGAGTCTGCCGTGAGCCTCATCGTGAATAGTGGTGGGGTGGCCGTGCTGGCACACCCTGGTCGCTATGAGATCAAACGTACCAGTATGCTATTGCTGCTTGAGGAGTTCAGAGCATTGGGTGGTACGGCCATCGAGGTAGTCACTGGTAGTCATACGCCCCCACAATATGTGGAGTATGCGAAATATGCGCAGCTTTTTGGTTTGAAAGCATCACAAGGCTCTGATTACCATGGCAATGGTATCAGTTTTATGGAAATGGGGCGTTTGCCTGCGTTGCCGAGTAACTGTATTCCAGTATGGCAGGATTGGCCTCATGTCAACGCCGCGGTGATTAACAAAGAGTAGCTTATGTCTCAATTTTTTAATATACATCTGGATAATCCACAGCCACGTTTGATCACGCAGACGGCAGATATTTTGCGTCGCGGAGGCGTGATTGCTTATCCTACAGATTCCGGCTATGCACTCGGCTGTATGTTGGGTGATGTTGACGCACAAGCACGTATCCGCCAGATACGTGGTGTGAATGAAAAACATCTTTTTACCTTGATGTGCAGAAACCTGAGTGAACTGGGTAATTATGCGGTCGTCAACAATAGTCAATTCAGACTGCTAAAGGCGAATACGCCCGGGGCGTATACCTTTATTCTGAACGCAACGCGTGAAGTGCCGCGTAAATTGCAGCATCCCAAACGCAATACTGTGGGCATACGTGTGCCGCATCATCATGTGGTGCAGGCGATTCTGGAGGCGATCAATGCGCCTCTGCTCAGTATGACGCTGCATTTTCCGGAAGATGATGAAGTGCTAAGTGAGGCATGGGAGATTAGAGACAGGCTGGAACATCAGGTAGATTTGGTGATTGATGCTGGTTATTGTGTTGCTGGCGCAACGTCGGTAATTAATCTAACTGGAGACACACCGGAACTGATACGCGAAGGGCTTGGAGATTTGGCGCCTTTTGCGTTGAAATGAATGAGAGAGTAAGTCATGGAATTATCACTGATACAAAAGATTATTATTTATGCGTTGCCTGTGATTTTTGCAATCACGGTGCATGAGGCTGCACATGGCTATGCAGCCAGATATTTTGGCGATATGACGGCGCATCATGCGGGTCGCATCACTTTGAATCCGCTTAAACATATCGACCCATTTGGCACCATTCTGTTACCTGCGCTTACCATCATGCTGGGTGGCATACTGTTTGGCTGGGCGAAGCCGGTGCCGGTGAATTTTGGGCGTCTTCGCCATCCTAAAAAAGACATGCTTTGGGTCGCTGCCGCAGGTCCTGCCTCCAATTTCGTGATGGCAATATTCTGGGCATTAGTGATTAAGTTCTCACCTGATATGCCGGAAATGTTTGCAGTACCGATGGCGTTAATGGGTAAAGCGGGTGTTGGCATCAATATCGTGCTGATGGTGTTGAACCTGCTGCCATTGCCGCCGCTGGATGGTGGGCGTATTGCGGTGAGTCTGTTGCCACACAATCTGGCACGACCATTCGCACAACTGGAGCGCTATGGTTTTATCATTCTTATCATCCTGTTATTCACAGGAGTACTTGGCCAGATTCTAGACCCTTTCATTGGGCTGGTTTATGGCTTGATATCAAGTTTGTTTTAACTTGTTATAATAATCACACTATTTAATCTAAGGTTTTTCTTCACATGGCAATAGATCGCGTTTTATCGGGCATGCGCCCTACAGGTAACCTGCATTTGGGGCACTACAATGGCGTGCTCAAAAACTGGATACGCTTGCAGCACGAGCATGAGTGTCTGTTTTTTGTTGCAGATTGGCATGCGCTGACGACGCATTACGACACGCCGGAAGTGATTGAAGAAAGCGTTTGGGAAATGGTGATTGACTGGCTCGCTGCGGGTGTTGACCCTGCCAATGCCACAATTTTCATTCAGTCGCGCGTGCCAGAGCATGCTGAACTGCATACTTTGCTTTCCATGATTACGCCGCTCAGTTGGCTGGAGCGTGTACCAACGTATAAAGACCAGCAGGAAAAGCTGTCGAGCAAGGACTTATCCACTTATGGTTTCCTGGGTTACCCATTGCTGCAAAGTGCAGATATCCTGATATATAAGGCTACGCAGGTACCGGTGGGCGAAGACCAGATTCCGCACATTGAATTTACACGTGAGATTGCGCGTCGCTTTAATCACATTTACGGCAAAGAAAAAGGTTTTGAAGAAAAAGCCGAGGCGGCAATTAAGAAACTAGGCAGCAAACGTGGTGCGCTGTATGAAGAGCTGCGTACCGCTTACCAGCAAAGTGGTGATGAAGAGGCGCTGGAAACCGCGCGTGCCATGATTCAGGAGCAGCAAGGTATGAGCATGGGGGATAAAGAGCGCCTGCTTGGTTACCTTGAAGGTGGCGGCAAAATCATTCTGGTTGAGCCTGATTACAAGCTCACACCTGCTTCAAAAATGCCTGGTCTGGACGGTCAGAAAATGTCTAAATCCTACAATAACACGATCTCGTTGCGTGAAGACGTGGATACGATAGCGAAGAAAATCAAAACGATGCCGACTGACCCTGCGCGCATCCGCCGTACCGACCCGGGTGATCCGGCTAAGTGCCCAGTATGGCAATTGCACGAGATTTACTCTGATGAATCTACACGCAACTGGGTACAAGCTGGCTGCAAGGGTGCAACCATTGGCTGTATCGAGTGCAAAGGCCCGGTGATTGAGGGCGTGCTGAAAGAGCTTAAGCCGATTCAGGAGCGTGCCGCACAATACGCAGAAGACCCCACCTTGGTGAAAAATATCGTGGCTGAGGGTTGTGAAAAAGCCCGCAAACTGGCACGCGAAACTATGCGTGATGTACGTGATGCGATGGGGCTGAACTACAGTTAGTAAATGCTTAATTGCGTACACTTCATTATGATCGAATAAGGGGCAAGCATGAAAAATATAGGAAATGGGGTGTCAATAATTCTTGGTTTAATATTGGTTGGTGCAATATTTTTCTTTCAATCAAAATTAGAACAAAAAGACGCAGAAAACAACCAGCTCAAAGAGCAATATAATCAGCTTGTCAAAGATACGAATAATAAATTACAAGAAGCAAATAAGCTGCACAATCAGCTTGTTGAGGAAGCAAACAAAAAATTACTCGAAGCTAATCAACCTGAGGTTCCAGTGATTGTCGCGTTTCGTGATGCATTCTTCAGTAGTGGTAGCGTCGCCCGCATTAGCAACCAATCAGGTCGTTCTATTGCGGTAACTGTAACCATATCTCGCCCGTTGTCTGGAAGTGCCAAGAATTATGAAATGGTAATTAACAGTGGGGCGTCAAAAGAAATTGGTGAACAAGAGGGTTGGGCTTTCGTGTCGGGTGATACAGTGACTATAGAGGAAGCTGGTCATAAATCACGTAGTTATACTATGGGTTAATTGCAGTTAACCGCCATGATTGGAACCCCGCTCAACGCAAAGATCAAAGGGGAGGACTATACCGAGCTTCCCAAAGATCTTTATATTCCGCCGGATGCGTTGGAGGTGTATCTTGAAGCTTTTGAAGGCCCGCTCGACTTATTGTTATATCTGATTCGCAAGCACAACCTGGATATTCTTGATATTCCAATGGCTGAATTGACGCGCCAGTATATGGTTTATGTAGAAAAGATGCGTGCCATCAAGCTGGAGTTGGCGGGTGACTATTTGTTGATGTCAGCAATGCTGATTGAGATTAAATCGCGCATGCTATTGCCCAAACCAGCTGAAGTGGCAGAAGAGGATGATCCGCGTGCAGAGTTGGTGCGACGCCTCATGGAGTATGAGGCCATCAAGCTTGTGGCGCAGCGTCTGGATGAGATGCCAAAATTGGGTGACGGTATCAGTGTCGCTGGTGCTTATTATCAGCATATCAGTCATGTGAAGCCGCCCGAGGTCACGCTGGATGATTTGACCGAAGCATGGCGTAATGTGCTAAAGCGAGCCAGTCATTTCAAGCATCATAAAGTAGGGCATGCCGAGTTATCAGTGCGGGAGCACATGAGCATTATCCTCAGGCGCTTAAAAACGGACAGGTTTGTAGAGTTTACCCAGCTGTTTGATGTGGTGAATGATGGTCTACCTAAATTAGTTGTCTGTTTTCTAGCGATATTGGAGTTGGCGCGCGAAGGTCTGTTGCGCATCACACAGCAGGAAGCTTTTTCACCCATTTACGTACAAATCAATACTCATGAGTGAAGCCAGTAACGTTAGCGAGTTAAAGAATGTCTTGGAGGTTGCGCTGCTCACCTCGCAGAGCCCGTTATCGCTGGATGATATGCAGCGGCTGTTTGTTGAGCGTACCGAACGTGCGACTTTACGTATGTTGCTGGATGAGCTTAAACAGGATTGGGCCGAGCGTACATTGGAGTTGGTACAAGTTGCCTCAGGCTACCGCTTTCAGGCGCGCGAGCAGTATGCAGCCTATCTGATGCGGTTGAATCCTGAGCGGCAGGCAAAGTACTCACGTGCGGTGATGGAAACGTTAGCCATTATTGCGTATCGACAACCTGTCACGCGCGGCGACATTGAAGAGATTCGCGGTGTAACGGTTAATCCCAACGTGATGCGCCAATTACAGGAGCGTGACTGGGTTGATGTAGTTGGTCAGCGTGAGGTGCCGGGCAGGCCTTCGCTTTATGCCACGACTAAACATTTTCTGGATGATTTCAACCTGCGCTCATTGTCAGAATTACCGCCGATGGATGATTTTGTTCAGGCCGAAATATAGCGATTAATTAACTAACGATTTTAATCTGCAGTGATTTGCCTCATCTGCGGTAAAATTGCGTATTCAGACCATTAGTAAAAAAAATAGCGAACCATCATGGCACGTCCTTTCAAGCAACAACGCGATCCGCAACGTCCAGTGCGCAGACCAACCACTAACTTCACGCCACTGGCGCCAAACCCAGATGCGCCAGCAGCGCCTACGCAACGTTTGCACAAGCTATTGGCGCTTGCTGGTTTAGGCTCGCGCCGCGATATGGAAGCGCTGATAGCGAGTGGTCGCGTGACGGTGAATGGCAAAGTGGCCATCGTGGGTATGGGGGTGACTGAGCATGACGTTGTGCGACTGGATAGTCGCCCGCTAAGATTGCCTTTTGAAGCTGAGTTGCCGCAAGTGCTCATCTACCACAAACCGGAAGGTGAGATTGTCAGCCAGGATGACCCGGAAGGCCGTGCCAGTGTGTTCGATAAACTGCCGAAAGTAAAACACGGCAAATGGATCGCGATTGGTCGCCTGGATATGAATACCAGCGGCTTGCTGATATTTACTACGTCAGGTGAGTTGGCTAATCATTTCATGCATCCGCGTTATGAAGTAGAGCGTGAGTATGCGGTGCGCATCTTTGGGGAGCTGACTGAAGGTCAGATGGCGCAGCTTAAAGAAGGTATCGAACTGGAAGATGGCCCTGCAAATTTTGATAGCATCATTCCGCAGGGCGGTGAAGGTGCCAACCACTGGTATCAGGTCATTCTGCGTGAAGGCCGTAACCGTGAGGTGCGTCGTTTATTTGAGGCGTTTCAATTGCCAGTGAGCCGCCTGATGCGAGTACGTTTTGGTCCGGTGAATTTGCCACCGCGTGTTAAACGTGGCCAGATGCTCAAGTTGGAACAAAAAGAAGTGGTGGGTTTGCTGGAGTGGGCTGGGCTAGAAGTGCCTAAGGCTCCGCTTAGACAGCTTACACAGCGAGAGAAATTGAAAGCGACTACGGTATTTACACCCAAAGTACGCAAACAGCGCATTAGCGCGCTGGATAGGCCGCCACGCGATGCAGTAGAGGGTGAGGCTAGGCCAGCTCGCGGTAAGTCGGATTCGCGGCATCCATCTGCCAAAAAAACGGTACCAAGAAAACCGGCTAATCGCCGTGTGCGTCAAACCAGTGATTTGAATGCACCGCAGATGCAGATGAAAAGTGACAGGAATCGCGGGCGGGGTTAGCCTGTAAGTGGTCGCTCTCGCGCGACTTGCGAGTTTTTTTGTGCCCGTAAAGGGTATGTTCCAGATTTGCAACTAGCCCAAGCGCCACAATGAAGTGACTTCAGCTTTTCTCGCTCTGTGCAACGGGTCACTAGCATCCAGTGTTTTTTGATGGGTGGCTTTGGTGTCGATTTTATCAATCACTTTCAGGCCTGCTGCATCAATCCAGCCTTGCAGTTCTTCACGCTTTCTTAAGCCTAAGTGCTCTGCAAAATCCGAGAGTATCAGCCAGCCTTCGCCAGTATCGCTTAAATGCTCTTTGAGTCCATTCAGAAAGCCTTTGAGCATCTTACTGTTTTCGTCATACACCGCTGACTCAAGTACTGAGCTTGGGCGCGCTGGCAGCCATGGTGGGTTGCACACAATCAAGTCGGCTTTGCCGTAGCTTGTGTCTGGAAATAAGTCGGCATTCAGCACAGTGACCGTGTTTTTCATATCAAGCTGGCTGATATTTTTCTGTGCGCATTCAAGCGCGCGCTGTGAGTTATCGGTGGCAATGATTTGCTTGATGCCTCGATTAGCCAGTATTGCAGCTAGCACGCCGGTGCCGGTGCCAATATCAAAGGCAAGGTTGCAGGGCGAAGGTAGCGGTGCGGTATCGACAAGGTTGAGATACTCACCACGTATAGGTGAGAATACGCCATAGCTAGGATAGATTTTACCGTTGATGGCAGAAATTTCTACACCGTTTTTGCTCCATTCATATGCACCGATTAAACCTAGAATCTCGCGTAGCGATACGATAAAAGGTTGTGTGCTTTTGCCGTAGGCGTGCTCGCAGGCAGCTTTCACATCCGGCGCACGGCGTAAGTTGATGTGATGACCAATGTTGACTTCAATTAGCAGCATGCCTAATATGCGTGCCTTTTGTGACTGCGCCTGGCGATGAAAATGAAATGCCTCGGTAATGTTGCTGGCAGGTTTTTTTGGTTTTTTCCCTGGTCGGTCGATGCGGCGGGTCAGCGCTTGCAATAGCTGCTTTGCGTTCTGAAAGTCACCGCGCCAAAGCAGCGCTGTGCCTTCACAGCAGAGTTTGTAAGCAGCATCCGCGCTGATGGTGTCGTCAGCAGTATGAACGCGTTTTGGTGCTGGTGTGTCGTTTTCTGAGTGCCAGATACCGGTTCTGGTTTTGCCGGCTTCTGTCCAGCTAATGGTTGGGGGGGCAGTGTTAGCAGCGTGCTCGGTTATCGTGTTCAAAGTGTTTAGGTGTGCCGAAATGTAAGTTGTGCGATTATTGGGATAAGAGTTGTGATTTTGTGAGTAGAAACACGAACTCATTGCCAGATGAAACTTCCAGCCAGGTAAATGGCAGATCTGGGTAGGCTTCCAGCAGCGCATCCCGATTGTGGCCGATTTCGACTACCAGTATGCCTTCATCTGTCAGGTAGTTGGCTGCTTCACGTAAGACCGTATGAGTGTGGTCTAGCCCCGCAGTACCGCTGCCAAGTGCCAGTTGAGGTTCGTTGCGGTATTCAGCCGGCAGTTCTGCCATGGAAGGTGCATCGACATAGGGTGGGTTGCTGATGATCAAGTCGTATTGTTTGCAGACATTGTTTTCGTCGGTCAATGCGCTGAACATATCAGACTGAATGGCTGTCACTCTGTCTTGCAAGCCATAACTGGCGATATTGATATTGCATACATCAATTGCGTCCGGCGAAATATCGACAACGTCGATAGCCGCATCTGGATAAGCATTGGCCAATAGAATCCCCAGGCAGCCGCTACCTGTGCAGATATCCGCGGCACTGTTCACAAGCTCAGGGTATTCAATCCATGGTTGCAAGCCGTTATTGGCAATCAGCTCGGCGATAAATGAGCGTGGTATCAATACACGTTCATCAACGTAGAATTTGAAGCCTTGCAACCAAGCCTCTTTGAGCAGGTAAGCAGTTGGCGTGTGTTGCGTGATGCGTCGTTCTATAAAGTCAGCCAGTTTGTTGCGTTCGTTGCCTGTCAGTTTCGCATCCAGAAAACTATCCAATGTATCAAGTGGCAGGTGCAATGCGCCCATGATAAGCCAAACAGCTTCGTCGTAGCTATTATCGGTGCCGTGACCGTAAAAGATATCGGAATCTTCAAACCGGCTGACCGCATAACGAAGCCAGTCGCGAATAGTGAGTAGTTCAGTGGATGCTTGTTGGTGGGTCATTGTGTTTACCGCTTCTGTGACTTATTTCAGAAGTTTTTCTAGAGTGAGTTTGTAAGTTTCTTTGAGTGGTTCAATATCTGCAACGCCTACGCACTCGTTCAATTTGTGTATCGTGGCATTGAGTGGTCCGAATTCAATGACCTGTTTGCATATATCGGCAATAAAGCGACCATCAGAAGTACCACCAGTGGTTGATAACTCTGGAGTCACTTTATAAGCCTGTTCGATAGCGCTTGAAATGGCCTCGACCAGATTGCCGCGGGGGGTGATATAGGGAGGTGAGTACTCCCATTCCAAGGTGTAATCCAGTTGATGGCTATCTAGAATAGTGTGTACGCGGCTTTTAAGGTTCTGCTCAGTACTGCCTGCGCCATTGAGTTCTGGACAGAATCTGAAATTGAACAGGATCTCCACTTCACCAGGCACTACATTGGTTGCCCCTGTGCCCCCGTTCATGTTTGATATCTGCCATGAGGTGGGTGGAAAGTATTCATTACCGTTATCCCAGACCGTTTCTACCATATCCTTGATCGCGGGAGCGGCCATGTGGATTGGATTTTTGACCAGATGCGGGTACGCGATGTGCCCCTGCACCCCTTTGACGGTCAATTTGCCTGAAAGTGAGCCGCGTCGACCATTCTTGATCATGTCGCCAACGACTTTGTTCGAGGTGGGCTCGCCTACGATGCAATAATCAAAATGTTCGCCACGTGCTTTCAGGGCTTCTACCACTTTTACCGTACCATCGACTGCGACACCTTCTTCATCAGAGGTGATGAGCAGGCCGATTGAGCCTGCATGGTTAGGATGCTCGGTGACAAACTCCTCAATGCTGGTGATAAAGGCTGCGAGTGAAGTCTTCATATCCGCAGCACCGCGGGCATACAGCATGCCGTCCTTGATGGTTGGTTCAAATGGAGGCGTATGCCATTTATCCAGCGGGCCGGTTGGCACTACATCCGTATGACCAGCAAACACCAGTAACGGGCCTGTTGTGCCGCGGCGAGCATAGAAATTATCTACGTTACCAAAACGCATACGCTCGATTTTGAACCCGAGTGGTTCAAGACGAGAAATCATCAGTTCCTGACAGCCTGCATCCAGCGGTGTGTTGGATTGACGTTTTAGTAGATCAATGGCTAATTCTAATGTTTCACTCATGACTGGAATGTTTCTTTGTATACGTTTTCATCAAAGCCTAGACATAGGACTTTACTGTCTTTGACCAAAATCGGACGTTTGATCACCGAAGTTTTAGTCTGCATCAGTTTAGTAGCTAAGGTGTTATCTGTAATGCTGGATTTTGTCGCATCATCAAGGCCGCGCCAAGTGAGGCCTGCGCGATTGATGAGTTTTTCCCAAGGGTATTGAGTGAGCCACTGATTCAGCGTGGCTTCATCTATACCCTGTTTTTTGAAATCATGAAACTCGTAAGCAATCTGATGGGCATCCAGCCAGTCGCGGGCCTTTTTGACCGTGTTGCAGTTGGGGATGCCATAAAGCTTCATATTTCATTCCACTCCAAAATCAAGTGTGCATTTTGTTGTGCTCACTTGCCGTACTATCTGTACTGTCTGCACTCGTACGCCTCATTCACACTTGATTTAGAGCGGGTGAAACACCAATAAGGATTACAAGCGCAGCAGGTTCAATTTAGATGCCGCGTAATAACTCGTTGATACCAACTTTACCTAAAGTCTTGGCATCCACTTTTTTCACGATGACTGCACAGTAAAGGCTGTAGCTGCCGTCTTTTGAAGGCAGGTTGCCAGATACCACTACTGAACCAGCTGGTACGCGACCGTAGAATACTTCGCCGGTTTCACGGTCATAGATTTTTGTTGATTGGCCGATGTAAACGCCCATAGAGATGACGCAGTTGTCTTCAACAATCACGCCTTCAACTACTTCTGAGCGTGCGCCGATGAAGCAGTTGTCACCGATGATGGTTGGGCCTGCCTGTACTGGTTCCAATACGCCGCCGATACCAACGCCACCACTCAGGTGCACATTCTTGCCGATTTGTGCACATGAACCAACGGTTGCCCAGGTGTCTACCATGGTGCCTTCACCAACGTAGGCGCCGATGTTTACATATGACGGCATCAATACTGCATTTTTACCGATAAATGAGCCGCGACGCACGATTGCGTTTGGCACCACACGGAACCCGCCTGCCTTGAAGTCTTCTTCACTGTAATCTGCAAATTTAGGCGGCACTTTGTCAAAGTATTTGGTGACGCCATCGTCCATCAATACGTTATCTTGCAGACGGAATGAAAGCAGCACGGCTTTTTTGAGCCATTGGTGTGTTTCCCACTGCTGGGTGTCTGCAATGCGGCTGGCAACGCGTAATTTACCGCTGTCCAAATCAGCCAGCACTGATGCTACGGTTGTTTTGATTTCAGCAGATGCGTTGGCTGGGTTGATGTTTGCGCGATCTTCAAACGCGGCTTCGATAATACTTTGACGTGGATCCATAAAAGTCTCTAGGTAATCAAAAAAAGTGAGTGAATGTTTAACTGGGCATTTTAACTCAAACAGGGCTAACGCCCAAAATAATGCGCTAAAAATAAAGCGCATGGTGATGAAGCCATGCGCCTGAAAGGATTGGAGAGTGCTGATTTGTTTATTTGCCGGCTTTTGCTGCTTCGTACAGTGGTCTTACCTTTGGTGTGAGTGCACGTAGTTCAGTAATACGATTTTCACTGGCGGGGTGGGTGCTTAAGAACTCAGGTGGTTTTGCACTATTTTGTGCTTCCATCTTTTGCCATAACGTCACCGCAGCGTCAGGGTTGTAACCCGCGCGTGCTGCTAGCTCCAGACCAATTTTATCTGATTCTCTTTCTTGTTCGCGGCTATTGGGTAGGGCAAAGAAAAGTTGAGAGCCCATGCTTGCAGCTTGCATCGATGCATTGCCAACCGCAGCACTGGTGCCTTTAGATAGCATTGCTGCCAATGCCTGTAAGCCGAATTGCTGCACATACGCCTGAGACATGCGTTCACGGCCATGCTCACGCAGGGCATGGGCAATCTCATGGCCGATAACCGCAGCGAGCTCATCATCCGTTGCGTTGAGCTTTTCTATCAGGCCTGAATAGACCATGATCTTGCCGCCGGGCATGCAGTAGGCATTGAGCTGATCATTTTTCTCTACGTTCACTTCCCATTTCCACTTTTCTGCATCCGGCCTGAAAACGCCGACTTTGGAAATCAATCGGTTTGAAATGTTGCGTACACGTTCAACCTGTACTTTATCCGCGTTTAAGGTGTTCTTTTTTTCAGCTTCTTTCAGTGTCTGCGTGTAGGCTTGCGTCGACATATTGGATACTGTCGATGCTGGCAATAGCATGAATTGTGAACGTTTTACGCCTGAAACGCTGTCTTTGGTTGTCGTGGCACAGCTGGAAATCAGTGTGGTGAGCGTTAAGGTCACGATCAGCGCCAGTTTTTTTAAGGTGAGTGGTTTTGTCATTTTCTATTATTCCGTATGGGTTGCCCGAATATTAACGCGCAATAATAAAATTGGTTGAATTTAGCATGCGAATTAAACAAATTTTACATTCAGAAAAAATTAGAACATTATGTAGAATTAGAACGAAACTTGCGCTCCCAGTTCCACTACGCGGTTTGGCGGTAGCTTGAATTGATTGGTAATCGTTTCTGCGCTTCTGAATAGACCGATAAATATTTTCTTGCGCCAGTAGGCCATTTCTGTGGACTCTTGCGCAATAAGAATTTCCTTGCCGATGAAGAATGAGGTGTCCATCGCTTCAAGTGTCAGGCCTTTTTCCCCGCAAAGAGCAAGGTCTCGTGGCAGGTCTGGTTCATCTTTGAATCCATATTGCACCGTAACTTTATAGAAATCGTGCGGAAGCACCTCTACATCTACACGGTCTTCTAAAGTGGTGTGTGGAAAATCTAAAAATTTCACGGTAAGTAAAACAACTCTCTCATGCAGCACTTTGTTGTGTTTCAGATTGTGCAGCATGGCGTGTGGAACGCCTTCAGGGTTAGGTGTCATGAAGATGGCAGTACCTGGCACACGGGTAGGCGGATGCGCGCCTATCGCTTCGACGAACGGGTCCAGTGCCATTGCATCATTTTTAAGGTGCTGATACAACATGGTGCGGCCGGTTTTCCATGTGAGCATCAGGGTGAAAATGAAAATGCCAATGACTAACGGCACCCATCCCCCATCAGGGATTTTCAAGACGTTGGCAGTGAAGAACGCCAGATCGACACATAGGAATACGACTACCAACGCAATTGTGCGTACTTTCCCCCACCCCCACATGTAATGGAATACGATTCCAGCTAAAAGCGTGGTGATGACCATGTCGCCAGTCACTGCAATGCCGTAAGCCGCCGCCAGATTGCCAGATGATTGGAAGCCGATCACCAGTACCATCACGGCTAGCATCAAGCCCCAATTCACGCGCGGCATATAAACTTGCCCTTCTTGACTTTCTGAAGTGTGCTCAACATGCATGCGTGGTAGGTAGCCCAATTGCAGCGCCTGACGTGAAACTGAAAAGGCGCCGGTAATCACGGCTTGCGATGCAATAACTGCCGCCATTGTGGCCAGTACGATGAGAGGGAAAAGCATCCATTCAGGAGCCAACAGATAAAAAGGATTTTTAACTGACTCCGGATTCTTAAGGATAAGTGCACCTTGGCCGAAGTAATTCAGAATCAATGCTGGCAATACAAAGCCGAACCATGCCAGTCGAATCGGGAATCTGCCAAAATGCCCCATGTCTGCATATAGTGCCTCAGCTCCTGTCACGGCCAGTACGACAGCACCTAATGCCACAAACGCAATCCAGGTGTGATCGTGCAGGAATTGAAAGCCATAGACAGGGTTCATGGCATGCAGAATAGCGGGGTTTTGCAGTACGCTGATGGCCCCCAGTACACCTAGCGTACCAAACCAGGTGAGCATGATTGGGCCAAAAAAAGCACCGACGAGTGCAGTGCCTTTGCTTTGTGCCCAGAATAAAATGAATAGTACCAGCAAAGTGATTGGCAGAATCATCGGGTGCAATACAGGCGCGGCTAACTCCAGCCCCTCAACGGCGGATAGTACGGAAATGGCTGGGGTGATCATGCCATCGGCATAAAACATGCATGCCCCAAGAATGCCTAGCAGCATGATGACGTGCTGCCTTCTTTTATTGTCTGCTGCACTGCGGCTGGCGAGTGCAAGCAAGGCCATGATGCCGCCCTCGTTACGATTGTCCGCCCGCATGATAAAGGCGACATACTTGACTGAAACCACCATGATGAGCGCCCAGACAATAAGCGACAATATGCCAAACATATTAGCTTCATTGAGGGGTACCGGATGAGCTCCAACTGAGAAAACCTCTTTCATGGTATAGAGGGGGCTGGTGCCAATGTCGCCAAATACTACGCCCAGTGCTGCGAGGGTGAGTGCTGAAAGTTTAGATTTATTGCCAGCTGGAGTTGACATTGAAAATACGAAGTTCGGTTTATTTTAAAACGGTTATTATCAGTCAAGCCAGATGTTAAACCAATAGGTAATTGCTCAATCGACACCATTTGGGTGAATGTTTTCTGGGTCTAAGTGGTTGGTTTGGTTGATAGTAGCTTGTGCTGAACCAGTGCCAAATGTAAGTTTGACTTCATCGCCGTTATGTAACTGCTTGCTTGAACTCACGATTTCGCCTGATTGGCTCTGTACGAATGCATAACCCCGAGTGAGAACGGCTTGCGGATTAAGGTGTTCCAGGTTCTGACTCAAGCGTAGCAAATCATGCTGTTTGGCTTGCAGTAGCCGGTTGATGCCATGATTCAGTCGGGCAGTGATTTGGCTCAGCTGAGCTTTTTGTTGCATGATTTGCTGTAGTGGCGATATTAACCTGCGGCCTAAATAATCCAGCCCTTGTGCGCGTTGGTGCAAAATGAACTGCATGTTTTTTGCAAGTTGCAGTTTTAATTGATTGAGTGCATTGAGCATCGCATCGCGTGAAAGTGTGGCGAGCTCCGCCGCTGCTGTAGGGGTGGCTGCACGTATGTCGGCTACAAAGTCGCAAATGGTGAAATCGGTTTCATGACCAATCCCGCTGATGGTTGGAATCGCACAGCCTGCAACTGCGCGAGCAACAATCTCTTCATTGAACTGCCATAAGTCTTCGATGCTGCCACCACCTCGGCAGATAATCAGCACATCGCACTCTGCGCGTTCATTTGCGGTTTCTATGGCATGGGCTATCTGCTGCGCAGCGCCTTTGCCTTGCACCGGTGTTGGATAGATCACCACCGGAATGTTTGGCATACGACGTTTTAGTGTGGTAACTACATCTCTTAATGCTGCGGCATCTGCTGACGTGACGATACCAATCTGTTTCGGGTGCGTCGGTATCGTCCGCTTGAATTCGGCATCGAATAGACCTTCATTCCCCAGTTTTTGTTTGAGTCTTTCAAATGCTTCAAACAACGCACCCAAGCCAGCACGCTGCACGAACTCGACTGTTAGCTGAAAGTCGCCGCGCGCTTCATAAAGAGTGACTGTGCAACGCGCCTCAATCTTGTCACCTTCACGCGGGGTGAAGTCAACATAACTATTGCGCCCCTTGAACATCACGCAGCGTACTTGTGCACCTGAGTCTTTCAGCGAGAAGTACCAGTGGCCACTGGCTGCGCGGGTGAAGTTTGATACCTCGCCAGACACCCAGAACAGCGGGAATGTTTGTTCCAGCACATTACGTGCTAAACGATTGAGCTCACTGACGGTTAACACTTTAGTCTGCGTTAAATTTGCTGCGAAGTCTGTCAAAACGGGCTCGCTTAATAGGTTATCTAGGTTAAAATGACTTTTTAAGATTATATCGTGATGAATATGATGCTAAACAAAATTATTGCAGGTCGAAAAGGGTACCTGATCGGGTTTGTTGCTTGTTTCGGATTGGTGGGCTTGGCCTTGTGGATACAGACCCGCTACAATCTGGAACCCTGTCCGCTTTGCATCTCGCAGCGCGTTGTATTTATGGCGTTAGGCGTTGTATTTTTACTTGCGGCGCTCATTAACAAACTCCCCCGATTCTTTGCAGCGCTTCAGGTACTTACCGCATTGGGCGGTGCTGGTGTGGCGATTCGCCATTGGTGGGTGCAGGCGCACCGTGAAAGCATGGTGGCAGATTGCGGCGTGGGGTTTGATTACATGTTTGAGAATTTTCCATTAAAGAAAGCGCTGACCTTGGTGTTTCGCGGCACAGGTGATTGCGCGGCGATTGATTGGACATTTCTGGGGCTGACCATACCGCAAATGTCATTGATTGCATTTATTGGTTTTGTAGTTTATGCGATTTATTTAGTGAGCTTGAATAGAAAATAGAAACGTTTTTACATGTATAAAACCATTGATAATTTTGTTGGCAATACGCCACTGGTTAAGCTGCAGCGTATGGCTGGTCGCACCAGTAATACCATTTTATTGAAGTTGGAAGGTAACAATCCTGCCGGCTCGGTCAAAGACAGGCCTGCCTATTCCATGATTACGCGGGCAGAGGCGCGTGGCGACATCAGGCCAGGCGACACGCTCATTGAGGCAACCAGCGGTAACACGGGAATTGCATTGGCGATGGTAGCAGCGATGCGCGGATACAAGATGGTTCTTGTGATGCCGGAAAATCAAAGTGTGGAACGTCGTCAAAGCATGAAAGCTTATGGCGCAGAGTTGGTGCTGACGCCTAAAGACGGCAGTATGGAACTGGCGCGTGACGTTGCCATGAAAATGCAGGCTGAGGGTGAGGGCGTGGTGTTAGACCAGTTTGGTAATAGCGATAATCCCTTGGCGCATTATGAAGGCACAGGCCCTGAAATCTGGCGTGATACTGACGGCAAAATCACACATTTCGTTTCAAGCATGGGCACGACTGGCACGATTATGGGGACTTCACGCTTTTTGAAGGAGCAGAACCCTGATATTCGAATCATCGGCGTGCAGCCAGAAGAGGGCGCGCAGATACCGGGTATCCGCAAATGGCCTGTCGAATATATGCCCAAGATATTTGATGCAAATAGAGTCGATGAGCTTATCTATGTGGGGCAAAAAGATGCAGAAGATACCACGCGCAAACTGGCGACGATGGAAGGTATCTTTGCTGGTATATCATCCGGCGGTGCGCTATATGCGGCCTTGCAGTTGTCCAAGCGCGTGGAAAATGCCGTGATTGTCAGCATCGTGTGCGACAGGGGCGACCGTTATCTGTCTACGGGGGTATATCCCTCATAGTTTGAGGTTTTTATGTCTTATCGCGGGATGTATGCTTTTGTTCGCATGTTCAGCTTTTTTGCTGTCATCTCGTTTGGCGTTACTGCGCATGCGGTGACACAAATCACAATACACGCGGCCCACGTTGAGCACCCCCAGGTTGATGCCCAGAATGTATCTCTGAATTTTAATATTAAAAAACAAACACCTACGCTTACTCTAAATGCCGCACTAAAGAAAAAAACTGATAAGGAGCAAAAGTCAGTCCGGGAATGGACACAACTGCGCCTGCAGTGTGATTTGTTATCAGAAGCGCAGCCTGAAAAGGCTAACTGCGTAGAAGGAAAGCTTAAGAACTCACATGTCAACCTGCCTTTTTCTATTGAAATCAACCGGTTGTTAAATCAAGGTGCGCTGGATTTTAATGGGATGCTTAAAATAAGCAATGCAAATTTCAGCGATGAGGCAGGCTTGCATGCGGCAGAGAAACTGACAGGTAGCCTCGATTTGTCGCTAAAGAGAGAAGGGCAAGCTTGGCGATGGCAAGCGGGGCTTGATTGGCAGTCAGGGGAGGTTTTCTGGCAGCCCTTCTACATTGCAGAGGGTGGGCATCGGCTTGTCGCGAGCGGAACGCTGGATGATGACTTTCTTGAAGTCGAGCATGCACATTTAAAGATCAAGAGTGTCGGTGAGCTCGATGCGGATGGACAGTTGCGCCTAAGTGATCACAAGGTGGTTACCGTCAATGCAAATCTGCCCAGTCTGGATTTAAGCACGGCTTATCCTTTGTTGTTTAAGCCGCTTTTAGAGAAAACGGCCTTTAATAATGCAGACATCGCCGGTAACGCAGCTGTCAAGCTGCAAATGCGTGATGCCGAACTCAAGTCATTCGAATTGCGTTTGAATGAGGTGGATATTGCTGATAAAAACCAGAAGTTCGCATTCTATAAAGTGAACGCCCATATTCCCTGGAGTTACGATGCTCCCAAACAGGTGAGCTTCGGTTATGAAAATGGAAGTTTGCTGAATCTGCCTTTAGGTAAGACCGAAATTACCGGTGAGGTCAACCGCTTTGCGTGGACTTCACCCAATATCAGATTGCCTATCCTGGATGGTGCGCTGCATTTATCGGACATTTCTGCGGCGCGTATTGGTAATGAGTGGTTCTGGCATTTAAGTGCCAAGCTGGAACCCATTTCAATGGAAGGGTTGAGTGTAAATCTTAATCTGCCGCGCATGGCAGGTAAAGCATCTGCAGTGATTCCGATGGTGACATACAGTGGCGGCAGACTCACTACAGACGGCAGTATGATATTAAATGTATTCAGTGGCACGGCAACGGTAACACAGCTTACGATGCAGAATCCGCTGGGGATTGCACCTAAATTGAATGCCGATATTGCATTGCGCAATCTGGATCTTGGCGACTTGACGCGAACATTCTCCTTTGGTGCCATTGAAGGCAAACTGGATGGCGATATTGAAGATCTGGAGCTGCAGAACTGGAAGCCGGTGAGGTTCGATGCGATGGTGCAGAGCAGCCCTGGTCAGTATCGTAAGAAAATCTCACAACGTGCGGTAGAAAATATTTCGGCATTAGGTGGTGGGGGTGCGGCTGCGGCGGTACAACGCAGTTTTCTGCGTTTCTTTGAGCAGTTCAATTATGGCAAGATGGGTTTAAGTTGCACATTGCGTAACGATATTTGCCAAATGGGCGGAATCGAGTCAACGCCACATGGGTATGTCATCGTTAAAGGAAGTGGTATCCCTGCAATCACGGTGATGGGGTACAATCAAACCGTAGGCTGGAGCGAGCTGCTCGCACGTATCAAGCGCGTGACAGACGGCAACAGTAGAGCGATTGTGAAATAGTTGCAGTGTTGTGGAAATAAAAGCAATTCAATCAAGAGGATAAAACATGAAAAACTGGGTACTGGGTTTGGTTGGCGCGCTTCTGCTGCCTGCATGCGTCACCATTAATATTTACTTTCCCGCAGCCGCTGCTGAAAAAGCGGCCGATAAAATTATCGATGATGTGTGGCAACTGAAAAACGGGGCTGAAAAACCCAACGTGAACGCGGTAGAGCCCGCTGCAAAATAACACCCTACATAAAGGAATGATGATGAAAAAAATACTATTCAGTTTGGTCGTGCTGTTGAGCACTTTATTGGCAAGCCAGTTTGTAGCCGCAGCAGCGGATCTGGAAGTGAATACGCCGGCAATCTCGGCAATCAAAGGCAGCATGCAGGCACGCCATGGGCAACTTGCGGCACACTACGCCAGCGGAGCGATTGGTTTAACCAAGGATGGCATGATTGCTGTACGCGATGCTAACGCCGTGCCGTTGAAGGATCGTGGTGCGCTGAACAGTGCCGTTGCAGCTGAAAATGCCGACCGTGCCAAACTGTACAAAGAGATTGCCGTGGCTAATGGCCATCCAGAATGGCAGCCTGAAATTCAGAGTACCTTTGCCGGTCGCTGGATAGATAAGGCGCAGGGCGGCTGGTATTACCAAGGCGCGGGTGGTTGGGTGCAGAAGTAGGTATATGAGTGTTTTCGCTGTTTTAGAAAGCGGTTTTTAGTCCACGAAACACACAAAAAGCACGAAATAAAATTCGTCAGGGATTTTTGTATGATTTTTAAAAGTATTTTCATACTTCATACAAAGGCATCAATCAATTAGCTTTGCCTTGCTGACTACCTGCAAGGCAATATTGCGGCTTAAATCCACATGAATCTGTTTGTGTTTTTTTTGTGTCGTGGACAAATATTTTTTCAGGTGTACTCACTATGACCCCGACCTTAGTATTTGATATTGAAACCATTCCCGACACGGATGGTTTGCGCACCTTGTTAGACTTGCCTGCAGACACATCTGCTGACGATGTCGCTAATATCGCTTTGCATCTGCGTCGTCAGCAAAATGGTACCGAGTTCCTGCCGCTGCATCAGCATCGCATCTGTGCGATTTCCTGTGCGTTGCGTGAGGGGAATCACTTTAAGGTATGGACGCTGGGCGATGCGGGTGCGTCCGAAGCTGAAATCATTCAGCGTTTCTTTGACGGCATTGAAAAATATACGCCGCAGATCATTTCGTGGAACGGCGGCGGCTTCGATTTGCCTGTGCTGCACTATCGCGGCTTGATACATGGCATCAATGCCAGCCGCTATTGGGATCTGGGTGAAGATGACAAAGACTTCAAGTGGAACAACTATATCAGTCGTTATCACACTCGCCACCTGGATTTGATGGATTTGATGGCCATGTTCAATGCGCGCGCGAATGCGCCGTTGGATGACTTGGCAAAACTATGTGGCTTCCCCGGCAAGCTGGGGATGGATGGCAGCAAGGTCTGGGATGCCTACAAAGCGGGGCAGATTGAGGAAATTCGTAATTATTGCGAGACCGACGTTGCCAACACGCATTTAGTGTTTTTACGTTTTCAGCTGATGCGTGGACATTTAACGCCGGCCGCTTATGAGGCGGAGATTAGTCTGGTACGAGATACGCTTGCCAGCTACTCCGCACCACACTGGGCAGAGTTCTTGGCGGCATGGAAATAATGAAGGCAGTGTGCAAGTCTTGAAGGTTATGATCACTGTGCTTCCGTCGGTTATTGGTTAGCCTCGCTATCTGTCTCATCTTTCCAGTTAAGAATCACTTTTTGATTGGTATTTGCGTCAATGGTAAGTTTGTGGCGCAGTTTTTCGCCGTTGTTGCTGGCTAATATTGTGTAAGTGCCTGCAGGCAGGTTCACATAGAGCATGGGTTTGGCGCCTTTTATTCTGAATACCAGTTCACTTTGCTCGTTATAGATGTTCACGTTGGTATCGGTGATGTATTCACCCGCTACCCCATGCGAGAACAATAGATTCAGGGTGAATTTCTTCGCATGCGGGCGCATGTCAAATTTATCTTCTTCGCCTATCCCGCCAGTCATATATTGAATGCCATTCTTTGCCAGGCGGGGTTGAGCTCCGGCAGTATATGCTGACTCGATAAAACTGAATGCAAGTAAAAAAAAGATCACGCTGAGTTTGATACTTTTCATGGATAACAACTTTCTTTGGTGTAATGCTTATTTTATATACGTTGCGCGCAGTTTATCAAAATAACATCGTTTCCTCTAATCGCATGGCTGCGTTAAAATCTCGTCTTATTCTGAAACACAGGTTTATTCATGGCACGTCGCTCGCGCAATCGCAACTCCGCTCCGCAGCTCGGAGAAATTAAACAGGCTCGCATCGAGTCTTTGGATCAAGAAGGTCGCGGTGTGACCCATGTCGAAGGCAAGACTATTTTTGTTGATGGTGCGTTGCCCAATGAAACTGTCACATTTCAATCGCACCAAATCAAACCTAGCTATGAAGTGGCTAAGGTGGTGCAGGTATTAAAACAATCGAATCAGCGCGTTACACCCAAGTGCCCACACTTTGGCCTTTGCGGCGGCTGTAAACTACAGCATCTTGATTTTGCTGCACAAGTGGCTACCAAGCAGCGCCTGCTGGAAAATGATTTATGGCATATCGGTAAAGTAAAAGCGGAAAATATGCTCCCGCCGTTGTATGGACCTACCTGGGGTTATCGGCATAAAGCCCGTTTAAGCGTGAAATATGTGGCTAAAAAACAGCGAGTGCTGGTGGGGTTTAATGAAAAAGCCACAAATTTTGTTGCAGACATGAATTCATGTGAAGTGGTCGTGCCAGCAGTTTCGAACTTGATTGAGCCTTTGCAGCATTTGATTCTGCAAATGAGCATAAAAGACAAACTGCCTCAAATTGAATTGGCGGTGGGTGAGCAAGTCAATCATGAACAGGTGATTGTACTGATTTTACGCATATTGGAAGCGTTAACTCCGCAAGATGAAGTGCTACTCAGGGCATTTGCGGATGAGCATGGCGTGCAGGTGTGGACACAAACCAAAGGTCCTGACACCATCAAGCCGTTTTATCCTTTGGCGGGTGCGCAGTTGCAGTACAGTTTGCCTGAGTTTGATCTTGTTTACCCATTCAAGCCAAACGAGTTTACGCAGGTCAACCCGCAAATCAATCAGGTGATGATACGCCGTGCCATGCAGTTGTTAGCGCCGCAGCCGCATGAAAAGATTGCAGACTTCTTTTGCGGTATCGGTAATTTCACGCTGCCAATTGCACGCAGCGGCGCGCAAGTGCTGGGTCTGGAAGGCCTAGCCAACTTGGTCGAGCGTGCTAATGAAAGCGCAGAGCTTAATGGACTCAGTCACGTGAAATTTGGCGTGGCAGATCTGTTCAAAATGACGCCGGAAGCGCTTACAGGGTTGGGTCATTTTGATAAGTGGCTGGTAGACCCGCCGCGTGACGGCGCATTCGAGCTGATCAAATCTCTGGATGACACGAACAGCCCGCAGCGTATCGTTTACGTGTCATGTAATCCCGCAACGCTGGCACGGGATGCCGGTGTGCTGGTCAATGAAAAGGGGTACACATTAAAAGCGGCTGGTGTGATTAATATGTTTCCGCATACGGCGCATGTGGAATCCATCGCCTTATTTGAGTTGGAACGTTAAATCTGTTGTGTAAAAACAACAACCATCCATTTAGCCGTCGTTAATTTGATACAAATCAAATCTAATGGCTAATTCGGTTTTATAATTCACCCTATTGAATTTAGGTGTATTTGTTTATTTTAAGTGGAGAGTAAGAAAATGAAAAAATCATTAGTAGTTTTAGCATTAGCTGCTGCATTTTCACCAATGCTGGCACACGCTGAGGCAGGTGACTGGGTTGTGCGTTTACGTGCGACTAATATCAACCCATCAGAAAGTAGCCGTTTGGGTGAAAAGACTAATGCTGCTTACGGTAGCACTACTTTGGCTAATACACTATACGGTAGCAACACGGCAAATTTAGAGGTGGATAGCAATACTATTCCAGAATTAGACATTTCTTACTATGTGACAAAAAACATTGCCTTGGAACTGATTCTAGCTTTAGGTTCGAAGCATGACGTAAATTCGTCAGGAAATGGTGTAAAACATGATTTAGGTAAAGTTAATCTGTTGCCACCTACATTAACAGCTCAGTGGCACTTTATGCCTGATCAGACATTTGATCCATACGTAGGTGCAGGTGTAACTTATGCACGTGCTATGGATAACGGTTTGAATTATGAGGGTGTAGCTCCAATTCGTATTGACCGTAATAACTGGGGCGCGGCTTTACAAGCAGGGTTTGATGTTAATTTGACTGACAAATGGTTGGTTAACTTTGATGTGAAAAAAATCTGGATTGATACTGATGTGAAGTTGGACGCAGCAGTACTTGGTGCTCCTGGTTATCGAAAAATCGATAACTTAGATATCGATCCGTTGGTTGTAAGTATCGGTATCGGTAAAAAATTCTAATTTTATAAGTTAAAGAATTTAAGTTATTAGAGTTTGCTGGATCCACATTAGCCCCTGTCTTGATAGATAGGGGCTTTTTTTATGTGGTTTTGTAGGAGCGACAGTTTGGTTAAAAAACACTTTGTGCAAAGGTCTCTTTAAGATTGGCGCGTTAAAAAACCTGACTACGTAAATCGCAGTCAGGTTTTTTAATTTGGCTTGACGGGCTAAATAATTTTCGAGAATCTTGCGCGGTTGCGATCTGTTTGCAAGTAGCGGTCAAACACCATGGCAACTGCGCGTACAAAGAACCAGCCAAAGTCTGTGACATGCATGCCATTGTCTTCCAGCTCCACCATGCCAGTGCTCTCAAGCTCTTTCAGTGCGTCCAGTTCAGCGGCAAAGTAGGTTTTGAAGTCAATCATGTAGGCAAGTTCAATTGATTCATACTGCAATTCCCCTTGACACATAATCCCCATGATGACGGCGCGGCGCACAAGGTCGTCACGCGAGAGTGCCAAGCCGCGCACGATTGGGAAGCGGCCTTGATTCAGGAAGTCGTAATATTCTTCCAGTGTTTTTGCATTCTGGCTGTAAGTAGCGCCCACGCGGCCAATTGCCGAGACACCTAAGCTGATTAGATCGCAGTCTGGCTGGGTGCTGTACCCCTGGAAATTACGATGTAGTCTGCCTTGGCGTTTGGCGATCGCTAACGCATCATCAGGCAGTGCAAAGTGATCCATCCCTACATACACATATCCCGCATCCAGAAATGCCTTGATGGCGCTTGAAAGCATGGCTATTTTCGCAGATGCGGCTGGCAGCTCATATGAATCTATACGGCGCTGCGGCTTGAAGCGTTCTGGCAAATGTGCATAGGCGTACAGCGCAATTCTTTCCGGCCTGAGTTCCACAATTTGCGAGAGCGTCCTGGTGAAAGACTCGGGGGTTTGTTTGGGCAGTCCGTAAATCAGATCGACGTTGACTGAGTCGAATTTCAGTTTTCTGGCTGCATCTACAAGAGAGAATACCTGCTCGGCTGGCTGGATACGGTGTACCGCTTTCTGGACTTCAGGGTCAAAATCCTGTACGCCGAAGCTCAAACGGTTGAACCCTAATGAGGCTAAGTGTGCCAGACGCTCTTCGTTAACAGTGCGCGGGTCAACTTCAATTGAATATTCCCCGCCTGGTGCCAAGGTAAAGCTGCGGCGTATCATCGCCATGAGTTCGCTCAGTTCCTCATCGCTGAAGAAAGTTGGGGAGCCGCCACCTAAATGCAGTTGAGAAATAGTCTGGCCTGCGCCTAAGTGCTCGATATGCAGATCAATTTCGCGGCTGAGATAACGTAAATATTCTGCGCTACGTTCATGATGTTTGGTCACTATTTTATTGCAGGCACAGAAAAAGCACAGCGATTCGCAAAACGGAATATGTACATAAATTGATAGTGGCAGTGTTAACCCTCCGATACGGCGTTGCGCCAGTGTCTGCTTGTAGGATTCTTCTGTGAAAGCCTCTACGAATCTATCTGCAGTCGGGTAAGAGGTGTAGCGCGGTCCGGAAACGTCGTATTTTTGCAATGTTTCCGGTGTTAATGCCGGCATTGTGCTACCGGCGTTTTCCGTAGAATTATTTTTTGTTATTTTTTCTGTCGGAAACTTTATCGTATTGTTGGCTACCATCATGCTACTCCTAATCTAGGTGCAGATTCTTTCACTTTCACCCTTTTGAGTCTTTGATATGCGTCAAAAGTTAATTATTTATGCAGGATGCACTAGCGGCAAAATCTTGAAAGCGGTATCCTTAGCTTAATCGTGTTCATTGGCGAAATATGCAATCTGTACTTAATCAAGAAGCCATGAAAGTGGCCTGCTCAAACTGTAACCTGCGTGAGCTTTGCATGCCTGTCGGCTTTAATGCTGACGAGATGAAGAAGCTTGATGAAGTGGTGGAAAAGCGCCGCCGGGTAAAGCAGGGTGAGCAGTTATTTGCCAGTGGGGATGCATTCACCTCGCTGTATGCGATTCGCACTGGATTCTTTAAAACCTGCGTCACAAGCGAAGATGGCCGTGAACAGGTGACTGGCTTTCAAATGGCCGGTGAAATCATCGGGATGGATGGCATTGTGAGCGACCATCATAATTGCAATGCGGTCGCGCTGGAAGATGCGGAAGTCTGTGTGATGCCATTTGCTACAGTTGAAGACCTTTCTCGAGAGTTGCCGATGCTGCAGCGCCATGTGCATAAAATCATGAGCCGTGAGATCGTACGTGAGAATGGCGTGATGATGCTGTTAGGTAATATGCGTGCAGAAGAACGTTTGGCGGCCTTTTTGTTAAATCTGGTACAGCGTTTACATGCGCGGGGTTTGTCACAATCCGAGCTGGTGCTGAGAATGACACGTGAAGAGATTGGTAGTTACCTCGGTCTGAAACTGGAAACGGTGAGCCGCGCATTTTCCAGATTCAGTGAGGATGGCATCATTGAAGTGAAACAGCGTTACGTGAAGATTCTCGAGCCGGAAGCACTGAAAAAAATATTCAATCCGCAGACCTATTTCTAGCACTATAGGGATGACTCGGGTTGTTGGGTAAGCATTGTCCACGAAATACACCAAAAGCACGAACAAACCTAATACTGCTTGCTGAAATAGGGCCTTAAGCACAGGTGTTATACAATTTTTTCGTGCTTTTGGTGTATTTCGTGGATTGTTGAGGTTTTTATTACCCTATGACTTTAAGAAATCATCTTACAACCACTGACCATAATCGTGATGTCGTCGGTCTGAAGTATGTTTACCCTGTGATTTCACGCCGTGCCGGCGGTGTGTCTATCGGCATTAATCTTAACGTGAACAATGCCTGTAACTGGCGCTGCATCTACTGCAATGTGCCTAACCTAACGCGTGGAAATCCACCGGCGATCGAGCTGGATGTGCTGGAAAAAGAGCTGCGCGACTTTCTCAAAGAGATTTTGCATGGCGATTTTATGCAGCGTTATGTGCATGAGGAAGATCGTCAGTTAAAAGACATTGCTTTTTCAGGCAATGGGGAACCCACAAGTGCAAAAGAGTTTCCGCAAGTGCTTGAGTTGATTGAAAAAATCCTGCGTGACTTTGAACTGCTCGGTCGCATCAAGGTGCGGTTGATCACTAATGGCAGTTTGATGGATAAGCCGCATGTGATTGAAACTATCAAGCACCTTGCGCGATGCAATGGTGAGGTTTGGTTCAAGGTGGATGCCGGCTCGAAGGAAGGTATTGCGCGGATTAATGATGTGACCTTGAATCCGAAAAGCCATATCCAGCGGCTAAAAACCTGTGCGGAGGCCTGTCCCACCTTTATACAAACGTGTATGTTCGCTCTGGATGGTGTGCCGCCAACTGAGCAGGATATTACTGCCTATCTGGATCTTATCAGTCAGGTCAAAGATGTGGTCGAAGGTGTGCATCTATATGGGCTTGCACGCCAGTCAATGCAGCCTGAGGCTGACAGGTTGAGCCGTTTACCCGCAGAGTGGCTTGAGGTCATGGCAAAACGTATTCGTCAGCATGGTCTGATTGTCTATGTCAGTCCATAGATTGCGCAAAGCACGTTGACCTATAAAAAGCAGTTGGTCCACTAAAAACACCAAAATCACGAAATACGAATACCCAATAAATAATTGGATTCATCTGTTGGGTTTCAATTTCATCTACCTATAACTCTTTGAATTTGTTAGTGCCTTTTGTGTTTTTGCAAGTTTTCGCCATTCGGTGAAATACCTGCCAGACCCATTTCGTGGATGAAAAGCCGTTTTTTGGTTGAACGGGTTGCGACGTTGCTGAAAACGATACCCGGCCATTCTTGCCGAAAGCACTCATCGGGGTATTCTCAATAGTCAGTAAGTAGCCCCTTTGCCAGTCTGGCAATTTCAGCTTCTTCATCCGCAGGTATGATGAGTATAGGTTTGGATGCTGATGCACTCAACAGGCTTGTGTGTATCCGGTTTGCTTCCTGATTCAGCTTGAATCCAAGAAAATCAAGCGGTTCGCAAATTAATGTGCGAACCTGTGCCGAATGCTCACCAATGCCGCCTGTAAACACCAGCGCATCAATACCGCCGCATTTGGCTGCGTACGCCCCTATTGTGGCACGAACCTGACGTGAGAAATACTCAACTGCAAAATTTGCATGTTCACTTTTGCTTTCCACCAGTACTGACATCTCACTACTTTCACCATCAGATAAGGCCAGCAGTCCCATTTGATGATAGATGAGTGTTGTGAGTTCTTGGTAGTCGAAGCGCTTACATAGTTCCAGTATCACGCCAGGATCCAGGTCGCCGCTACGCGTTCCCATCGGAACGCCGCCCGCTGCCGTGTAACCCATGGTAGTGTCTACCGAGCGCATATTCTCCAGCAGGCAAAGGCTTGCGCCACTGCCGAGATGTGCAAGCACGACACGGCCTTTGGCTGTATCTCCGAGCAGTTGCGGTAGATGCTGTGTGACGTGGGCATAGTTAAGTCCATGAAAGCCAAAACGTCTAATTCCTAGTGATTGTGGAATAGGCAATCGCCAGGCAATCTCAGGCAGGCTAGCGTGAAAGGCTGTATCAAAGCAGGCGACCTGTACAACATCAAATTTCCCTGCAAGGCGGGTCGTGCATAGATACACGCCCAGTAAATTACTTGGCATATGTAATGGCGCAAGGTGAATAATGCTTTCCAGACGTGCACGTTCATCTGCATCGATGATTCTGGCTGCATCTGGTATCTTTCCGCCATGGACAAAACGGTGGCCAATGACCAGCTTTCCGTTGCCGGATAAGTCAGCATTTACCTCATCCAGTAAGGCATCGAAGGCTGCCGCATGGTTTCTGGCGCGATTGTCATCGATATGTTCGTAACGATAATTCTTGCGTTCACCGCTTGCCAGAAACAGACTGGCCTTCAGGCTGGAGGAGCCGCTGTTGATGGTGAGTATATTCAAAGCGGCCACACCCAGTTATCTTCCTCTGGCAGATCAACGCCATATTCATAAGCATAACGACAACATTCAATCTGCCTGTTACGCAGTTTTTCCTGTACATGCCCGCCGATGTTTTGTAAAGCAGGGATGCGGTTGATCGCATCAATCGCTAGGCTGAAGCGGTCGATCTGGTTCTGGATAGCCAGCTCAAGCGGTGTATTGATGCTGCCTTTCTCTTTATAGCCACGCACGTGCAGGTTTTTATGATTGGTACGGCGATAGGCGAGACGGTGAATCAGGTAGGGGTAGCCATGAAAGTTGAAAATAATTGGTTTATTGGTCGTGAACAGGCTATCAAAGTCACAGTCAGAGAGGCCATGCGGGTGCTCAATCTGGGGTGAGAGCTTGTATAAGTCCACGACGTTAATGAAGCGAATCTTGAGTTGTGGGAAATGCTCGCGCAGCAATGCAGTTGCCGCCAAGGCCTCCTTGGTCGGGATGTCGCCTGCAGATGCCATGACCAGGTCTGGCTCTACACCTTCGTCATTACTTGCCCATTCCCAGATACCCAAGCCTTTGGTGCAATGTTCGATTGCGCTTTCCATATCCAGATATTGCAGATGCTTTTGTTTGTCACTCACGATCACGTTGATATAGTCGGTGCTGTTTAAGCAATGATTCGCGACTGATAGCAGGCAATTGACATCAGGAGGCAGGTAGATACGGGTCACTTCCGGACTTTTATTCACTACGATATCCAGAAAGCCCGGGTCCTGATGGGTAAAACCGTTGTGGTCCTGTCTCCACACCGTGGAGGTGATGAGCAGGTTCAGTGAAGAAACGGGTGCGCGCCAGGGCACAGCTTTAGACATTGCCAGCCACTTCGCATGCTGGTTGAACATCGAGTCAATCACATGGACGAAAGACTCATAGGTAGAGAAAAACCCATGTCGGCCTGTGAGCAGGTAGCCTTCCAGCCAGCCTTCTACAGTGTGTTCGGAAAGCATTTCCATTACGCGACCATCTGGCGACAGTTCGCCACCGTCAGCATCTTCAGGCAGGTAGCTAGCGAGCCAGGTTTTTTTGCTGACTTCATAGATGTCATCCAGCTTGTTGGAGCTGTTTTCATCCGGGCCAAACACCCTGAAGTTATCTGCATTCTGCCGCATGATGTCACGGAGGAATTTCCCTAGCGGTTTCGTATTAGGGGCACATAACTTACCCGGTGAGTCTATTTTTGCGGCATAGTCACAATAATCAGGCATCCGCAGCGCTTTGCGCAACAGGCCGCCATTGCCATGTTGATTGGCGCTCATGCGCTGGTTACCCGTGGGCGCAAGCGCTTTAAGCTCCGGTTTTAATTTACCTGATGCATCAAACAATTGTTCAGGGTGGTAACTACGTAACCAGTCTTCCAGTTGCTTCAAGTGCTCAGGATTTTCTTTGATACCCCCCATTGGCACTTGATGCGCACGCCAGAATCCCTCTACTTTGTGGCCATCAACTTCCTTTGGCCCCGTCCAGCCCTTGGGGCTGCGAAGTACGATCATCGGCCAGCGGGGGCGGGTGGGTTGGCCGCTCTCACGCGCTGTTTTTTGGATGTTTTTGATTTCTGTAATGCATTTTTCCAATGTAGCCGCCATGGCTTGATGCATCACCTCGGGGTCGCCACCTTCCACGAAATAAGGCGTCCACCCATAACCTTTGAATAAATCTTCAAGTTCTTCGTGAGAGATACGCGAAAGTATCGTTGGATTGTTGATCTTGTAACCGTTGAGATGAAGGATGGGTAGCACTGCGCCATCGCGAATTGGGTTCAGGAATTTATTGGAGTGCCATGAAGTCGCCAACGGACCTGTTTCAGATTCGCCATCGCCTACCATGACCGTCACTAGTAAATCAGGGTTGTCATAGGCTGCGCCAAAGGCATGCGAGACACTGTAGCCCAACTCGCCGCCCTCATGGATAGAGCCAGGTAATTCGGGTGTACAGTGACTACCAGTGCCGCCCGGGAAAGAGAATTCCTTGAAAAAGTGTTTCAGGCCTTCTTCATCTTCACTTTTGTTCGGGTATACCTCGCTGTAGGTACTTTCCAGGTACGCCGGGCCAATCACGCCAGGTGCACCGTGGCCAGGACCTGCCAGAAAAATAGCGTTCAGGTCGTATTTCTTGATTAAACGGTTCATATGAACATACGCGAAACTCAACCCGGGGCTGGAGCCCCAGTGGCCAAGCAGGCGCTGTTTGATATGTTCGGCTCTGAGCGGTACTTTTAGCAGAGGGTTGTCACGCAGATAGATCATGCCTGCGGATAAGTAATTGCATGCCTGCCAATAGCGATGGATAGCCTCTAACTCCTGAGGTGATAGTGGATTGGAAGTGGCAAGGGTGTTCATCAATCAATCTCCTGTTGAAGTCTTGAAGATAATATTAGCAGGTTCGCAAATGCATATCTTGTGAAAAATCAAAGGAAACGCGGAATAAGTGCCTGTGCGAGCGAATTGTTAAGTTGCTCGGTGCACGGAACCTCGCTGTATACCGCATACCATGGCTTCGGTCGCTACGCTTAACGTCGCTTTGCGAGTTAGCCTAGGCCAAACACTGTGCTGGTTTTCTCGGCTCCTGCGTTCCGTCACAATCGACTTGATGCTTTAGCATCTAGCGAGGTTGGGGGCACCCCGCGCAGGTGTGCGCTGTTGGCGTATGAATCATGTGCTTTCACTCAGAACAATGATCTTCAGGTCGTATATTCT